>QWCT01000055.1_pt1 | contig 152812 bp, 111 predicted proteins | sample 1972681 | NCBI WGS metagenome assembly QWCT01 (sample SAMN09866701, study PRJNA288562) | Human oral metagenome isolate pre3_saliva, whole genome shotgun sequencing... | isolation source: mouth | host: Homo sapiens | place: USA: California
CTTCTTTAGACGTTTCTACAAATCGTACGTAGACAGTATGCTTGCATTGAAGTCATTCACAAACAGCGTACTCGAGGCAACAGGCGACAAGATGGCATCACACGAAGACACCTACAAAGCCGAAAACGCAATGACCTCCAAAAACAAAACAGACGGTGAAGTTTACAACCGTGACTACTACAACCCATTGCTCACGGCAGCGCAGCAGCTTTGCGAAGCCGTAGGAATGGACTACGATGCACTCAATATGTATATGGTAGCAAAGCACGGCTTGGAGCGCAACGAGTATATGGGCAAGCGTGCAGCGCAGAACGACGAAAATGTATTGAAAGCAAAGAAATCTTTGGAAGATGCACTGGCGGCTTACAACGAAGACCCCACAAGTGAGAACGAAACAGCAGTGCAAAAAGCACAAGAAAAGCATACAAAAGTATACGACAAGGCATTGGAAGTCCACACCAGCAGAGACTACTCTGGACTTACCGAACTCACAGACAAAGAAGATGTTGCGGAAGCCGAATACGAAGCACAAAAGATTGTAGATGCTGTAGAAACGTCTGATGTAATGCCGAAAGTTACAGCGTTTTGGAGCAAAGTCAATGCAGCCACGAAACAGACGTTAAAGACTGGTTACGAAAGCGGCATAATGACAAAGGATACGTACGAGCATATTCTAAATATGTATAAGTATTATATTCCTTTGCGTGGGTGGGCTAAACCTACCGCTGACGATGTTTATACATATTACAACAATCGTTCTTACGAGGGAAAACCACTTACAAAAACAGCAAAGGGGCGCACATCGCTTGCCGAAGACCCAATGGCTATAATCGCATCTATGGCACAGCATAGTATAATTGAAGCCAACAGAAACAAGATGAAACAGACGTTTCTGAATTTCGTGCTTAACCACCCTACCAGTCTTGCTACAGTTGGTGAACAATGGTACATCAAAAATGCGTTAGGAGAATGGGAGCGTAGCGATGCAAACATACCAGCAAATGCAACCCCCGATGAGATAAGCAAGCTTGTTGCTGAACACGAACAGGAAATGCAGACATTAGCCGAAACAGGCGAAGCTATCAAACAACGCAACGGATTGAAGCTCGATAAGCGTGTAATCAACGGAGAGGGAGCAGAACACACCATTAAAGTATGGCGTGGTGGAAAAGAGTACATCATTTACATCAACGGGAACCCAGCAGTAGCACAAGCCGTAAACGGTCTAACAAACCCCGACACACAAGGCAGCGACTTGCCTAAATGGGCTAAAATAGGAGCAGCACAGCTAAAGAATTTCTTATCAGGCGTGTATACAAGCTTTTCTCCAGCATTCGTACTTACCAACTTTACACGAGACCAACTATTTGCCTCACAAGCTGTGTATATAAAGTATGGACTGAAATACAAGCGGCAAGCCTCAAAGAATGCACGTAACCTACTCTTTAGTGGAGCATTGCCACGACTTGTGTACAAATGGGAACACGGCACACTCGATTTAAATAACGAGACAGAACGTTACTTCGATGAGTTTATGCGTGGGGGTGGCGAAACTGGTTTCACAGCCTTGCGAGACATAGAGAGCATAAAGAAAGAAATAAAAGATGCCATCAATGGAAACAAAGCAAACATCGCAAAGCGTGGGTGGAAGTCATTCATCAATGCCGTAGAGTTCGCCAACCGAAGTGCAGAAGATTTCAGCCGCTTTGTTACCTTTATGACGAGCCGTCAGCAGGGAAAGAGTATCGTTGATTCCATCTACGATGCAAAGGATATAACTGTGAACTTCAATAAGAAAGGCAGCGGAGAAATGGGCAGCAGGTTTATGAACTTCGCTTACATCTTCTTCAATGCAGCCGTGCAGTCCATAAACAATTTCGGCACAATGCTAAAGCAGCACCCAGCACGCACAATGCTTATAATATCCAAGTTCGGTGCTTTGGGCTTTGGAGTGCCAATGCTCAACGCTTTCCTTACAGCACTTTGCGGTGGTGGCGATGATGATAAGTATTGGGACAATATGGATTGGGTTCGCAGAAACAACATCGTGTTACGTATACCATTCTTAGAAAAAACATTCATAAGCATTCCATTGCCACAAGAATTAAGACCTTTCTATGGTATGGGAGAAATAGCAGCTTCTATTCTATTTGGAAAGGAAACATTCTCAAGCGGACTGCAAAAAGCCGTAGAGGGTTTTACAGGACTATTGCCTATAGACTTCACAGGCAACGGTGGAAACTTGCCCATAACACTTACACCTACCGTTCTGCAGCCAGTTGCACAGTATATGTTTAATACAGACTACTTCGGCAGAAAGGTATATAACGACAATGAGAACAAGAAGTTTGCGCCAGGTTGGACTAAAGCATTCAGCAGCACGCCACCAGTACTCATAGAAGCTACAAAATTCCTCAACAGCCTAACAGGCGGAAATGATGTAGACAGTGGAGGTGTTAATCTCAACCCCGATGTTATAAACCACTTTGTAAAAGGTTACTTCGGAGGTCCTGCAACGTTCGTTACACAGATGAGCAGCTTGCTTTATAAAGGCTTTAGCGGAGATGCAAAAGAGATACGTTGGAGAGACGTACCCGTTGCCAGCCGATTTGTACAGCAGCTCGACGAACGAAGCGTGAGAAGCAGCGCACAGGGCAGCTACAAAGATTTCAAGGAAGAGACAGAAGAGACAGAGTACCGACTTTCCAATTACAAGAAGCAGGTAAAAATGGGTAAAATGGAATATGCCAAAATGATAACAGACTTAATTAAAAGTCCTGAATATCAACGCTACAAAATAGCAAAGGCATATAAAAAGCCAATGGGCTTGCTAAAGGAAACATTGAGCCACATAGACAATACTACCGACAAAAAGGAAGTCGAAAAGGCACTCACAGGACTACGTCATTATATGATGGAGACAGTAGAAAGTGAGCAGAAAGGAAAGCACGCTAAACGTGAGGAAGATTTCAACTATTTAGGAGATAATCTTAGTGAGTTGAGCAATAATCTGAAGTATTCATTACGAAGTCTCAAACAAAACGAAGAACAGCGTTTAGATGGCGAAGAAGATGATGGCATAGAAGAACTTATCAGCGAAGACAAAGAAACAACAATGCGTATCATTCGTGAAATGAACAAGCTCTTTAAAAAGAAATAACAGCACACCGAAGCCCTATAAATCCACATAGGGCTTCGGTGTTATAATTCACATACCTAAATTAATACTTAACCGCACTTAAACATTTCGCATTCATATCTTTGCGACAGATAAAAATATATTTTTATGGCAAAGAAAGAAAAACTGTTAAGTGTAAAACGTGTCTGTTCTATTAAAGACAGGCGTGCAATGGATAGCGTTGCCAATTCAAAGCTCAACAACAAAGCACGTGCTTACGAAGTACTATTCCAAGCACAACAATACTATATGAATATGAGCGAGTTTCGCAAAGAACGTGAGCGAAATAAACGATATGCGTATGGCAGGCAATGGGAAGATGTCATTTGTGTAGATGGCAAAAGAATAACGGAAGCCGAATATATTAGGCGACAAGGAAACGTACCATTGAAAAACAACCTTATCAGACGTTTGGTGCGCAGCGTGTTAGGCGTTTACAGAAGTCAGAGCAAAGAACCTATATGCGTAGCAAGAGACCGAGACGAGCAGCGTATTGGTGAAACGATGTCTACTATATTACAATGCAATAGGCAGCTTAACCGTATGGACGAAATAAGCGCACGGAGCATTGAGGAGTTTTTGATTAGTGGTTTCATTGTACACCGCAAATGGTACGGCTGGCGCAATAACAAATTAGATTGTTGGACAGATTATGTACAGCCTAACAATTTCTTCATTGACAACAAGATGCGTGATTTCAGAGGGTGGGACGCAAGTTGTATAGGAGAAATTCACGATGTCAGTTTCAATACCCTGTGCGGGCAGTTTGCAAAAACACCCGAAGACTATTATAAATTATCCGAAATATACAAGGCTGCAAAAGAACAACAGAATATCGTAAGCAACTTTACAAGCTTTGGAGTATCGGACGATACAGATATTAGTTTCTTTATGCCCAGAGACGGCAACCTTTGCAGGGTAATAGAGGTGTGGCGCAAGGAAAGCAAACCACGCTATCGCATCCACGACCCTAACAATGGAGATATTTACAAGATAGACGTAGAAGACTACCAACGACTGTTTCTCTCTATAAACGAAGAGAGAAAACAACAGGCAATAGAAGCTGGTATGGATTTAGAAGATGTACCTTTCTTGCGTGCCACGTGGTTTATAGACGATTATTGGTATTACTACTATCTTACACCATTCGGAGATATCCTCGATGAGGGAGAAACACCATACGAGCATAAGAGCCACCCATACGTATTCAAAGCCTATCCATTCATAGATGGAGAGATACATTCATTCGTAAATGATGTGATAGACCAGCAGCGATACACCAACCGACTAATTACGTTATACGACTGGATAATGCGGTCAAGTGCGAAAGGTGTCTTACTCGTACCCGAACAAAGTTTAGGCAGTATGTCAGTGGAAGAGATTGCGGACGAATGGAGCAGGTTTAATGGTGTCATTGCCTACAAGCCAAAAGCAGGAGTACCTATTCCACAACAGATTGCTGTAAATTCTACAAACATAGGCATATCAGAACTACTCAACATACAGCTTAAGTTCTTTGAGGATATTTCAGGTATTCACGGAGCATTGCAAGGTAAACCTGGATATAGTACAACAAGCGGTTCTCTCTATGCGCAGCAGGCGCAGAACGCAACCACAACTCTGTTAGACCTACTCGAAACATTCAGCCAATTTATTGTGGACGGTGCTTACAAGGACGTTAAGAATATGCAACAGTTCTACGATGGCAAACGTGTATTCAATATTGCAGGCAAGAGTGGACAGATAGTTGTCTACGACCCTAAATTAATTCGAGACGTTGAATTTGATTTGAGCATAGTAGAGAGTACATCTACGCCAGCATTCAGACAAGTTGCCAACGATTTCCTAATGCAGATTTGGCAAAGTGGACAAATCAATTTGGAACAGTTACTCGAATACGGAGACTTCCCATTTGCCGACGAACTGTTACAGAGTATAAAGGCACAGAAAGCAGAAATGCAACAGCAAGGAGGAACACCGAACGGACTACCGCCCGAATTACAACAGCAAGTTCAACAAGGTGCAGATATGGACGCTGTAAACAAGGGCTACAATATGCTTAAAGCCTCATAATAAAAACAAAGGTTGCGATTATGCAACCTTTGTCGTTTCTGTCTATACATGGGGGTGTGTCAAAACTAAGAATTCAGAAAAGCTTCCTTTCATATTAACAGTTTCACTCTCTCATAAATATTAAAGTAACCGTTATCATTGAGTTATTAACTCTTTGGTAACGGTTATTCTTTACAAAATGATAGCTGTCTTTAGCTGAAAACGAGTTTGGTATCTCCATTTCGTAGAAACAGATATGCAACCCTATTGCTCGTGTCATCAACAAGTCATCGTGTTTGCCAACGATTGCTCCAAATGCACCGTTCTTCTTACGCTCATAAAACAGATACTCATCAATACAGCGTTCGTCTCTCTCCACGTACATTTGTTTTCTTATCACCTTTACAAGCGTTGATATAATCATCGGTTTTGTAGATACGTTTGTGTGCCAACCATAACGTTTTGGCGCACCCTCCGCAATAGCCTCCGCACTTTGCTTGCGAGCATAAAGGTTTGGATATACATCTTTTATTTGGTCTAATATAAATGGAGCTTGTACACCGTCTACAACTCTGTCTTTGTCTTTTGTTTCGAGCGTGTTGCTCTCTATTACCAACAATGCATTGTCATAGTAGGCAGCTATCTGTGCAGATTTCCACGCAAGTATATCCATATCGGTGTGTCCATACCATTGCGCAACAACTGACGGCTTATCACCGTCCATCATATAGAACCTGTCAAATACGGTTATAACAGAGTAGTCGGCTTTTGCAGAACGCCCACCAATATCCACAACAACAAGATAGCGATTTGTTACTTTTTCATTTGCCCATATTTCTGGTTTCTTCCATATCCACAAGCAACCCTGATGGTCCTCAACAAAACGCAAACCTTTGAATGCGTCCTTACCCTCGTCTCCATCGGCAACCATATCGCCAATGAATTGAGGAGGACAACAAGATTTCTTTAATTTCGCTACTAAATACTTGTCGAAAACTCTTGTACCCGAATGCACGAACGCTTCCACATCGTCAGACGGATATTCAGATGCCATTGTAGCGTGGTCAGGTTTTCCTTTGCGTTCTTCCACGTACCAATGTATGGCTTCCAATGTTGCACCAAGTTCCCACAGATACCACAAGTATTTGCCGCTCTCTTCACGTTCGTTGCTAACATTTGTGTTATTTCTATTCTTCCATAGCTCGATAGCGAAGTCTGCTTTTTCATCTTCATTCTTAAATGGTAAGCTGTATATATCAATATCAAACCACGATATAAACAATGCCAGGAATTGTGATACACCTTTCTTTGCAGCGTCATATTCACGCTGGAAGAAGTTACCCGTACCATTTGCCGTACTTTCGTAAACTATCATCGTGTACGGCTTTAGCTGAATACCTGAACAAGCAGACCGTACTATGTCTTCAGGTTTCTTTCCATCTGTAGTTTTCCAAACACCTACTTCGGAAAGGTGCACTAAGTTGTAATCACCACCACGACAACTATCAGGACGTTCGGCTGTACCTATTTTTATTTTACAGTTTTGTTGTGGTACTCTGTATATCGCCCCCGATTTACCTACTCCAACAAGTTTAGGCTCGTTAGCGTTGTAATACTCCCCTATCTTGTGTAGCATCTTTGTCGGATATGCTTTAATCATACGGTCGAACATATCCTTAATTTCGTCTGATGCTGTACCTTGATGCGCAATGATAAGAGAGTTTAAACCTACCTTGTGAACAAGCTGCAACCACGCCATATACAGCTGTGATGTAGTAGAACCACCCCATTGCCTGGCTTTCAACAATATAAGTCGTATAGGCTTGTTTGCAAGGCGAAGTTCTTCCAACTTCTCTACAAACCTGCGTTGTGGACGTGTCAGACGAAACAAAACATCTTCACCACCACCTTTATTTTTGATGTACACAAACAAGGCTGCCCAAAACGCAAAATCGTACTGTATGCGTATACGGACAATCTGCTCTATGATTTTAAGCCTGTTTTCCTCCGTGTACTCCGTATCCATTTCCTTTTCGCAAAACACTTTCATAGACTTGTGTTTTACGATAAGTTTAACAAGAGGAACTTTCAGCATTCCCACAGGTAGATACTGTGTAGGTAAAGGGTGGTCTTTTATAACCACCTTTTTTCTTTTCCCTATCGACCCCTCGCCTGTAATAGGATTAAACAGACGATTATTCGTTTCGTTACGCTTGTCGTTTTCAACAAGCAACTTCGATACTCGAACATCTATTTGTTTCTTACCCGTCTCCGTTCGTACCATTTTGATTTAATCTTACTGATGATAACCTTAATAGAACCCTCCGTAAGGTAGAATTTTGGTGCAGGTTGCCTAACTACTTTAAACATTATCTTTGTAAGACTAAGTGTTGGATATTTCTGTTTCATTATGGTTGCTCGCCTATATATTTCAAAAAACATATCACGCTTATTCTTACCCATACCAAGCAAGGTGTCGCCTTTCATAATCTGCAAAACAACTATTAATGCACGCTCTTCACTCACCCAAAAGCGGTCAGACGGACTGTCTGCCATTTTTCTGTAAATTTCCTCCGAACAAATAAACTTTACTTCTGATATAAGTTGATGATAAAGCCGTAATAGATTATTATTGCGCTCTTGTTCGTATTCAAATACACTCCCAAAGTTTTTCATAAAACACCAATATAAATAACTATCTGTTATATTGGCACTTGTTCCCAACTACAAAGATAATGTTTTGTGTTAATACTTAAAAGTATAAACATTAATAATGTGTCTATTTTTGCGCTATCAACTACAAAATATTGTTTTACAATGGCAGAAGAACAAAAAAATACCCCCCAAAAAAACAAGCGCGAACTTTTTATGGAGCGTTTGAAAACCAAATATCCCGATGATAACCTCGATGATGAAGAAGTGTTATATGGTAGACTTGGCGAAGACTATGACGATGCGGAGAACCAACTCGCAGAATACAAGAAACACGAGGACGAATTAGCGGGTATGTTTGCTGCCGACCCACGAAGTGCAGGCTACCTTAATAGTTGGCGTAAAGGCGCAGACCCAGCAGTAGAGCTTATTCGTATGTTTGGTGATGATGTAAGAGAAGCATTAGATGACCCCGACAAGCAGGAAGCATTAGAGGAGGCACACAAAGAATACCTCGATAAGGTTAGCAAGTCCAAAGAGTTGGAAGATGAATACAGCAAGAATTTAGAGGTATCTTTAGAAGAGTTATCTAAATTTCAGGAGGATAACAACCTAACCGATGAAGAACTCGACAACGTTTCAGAGTTTATTATGACGATTATCACAGACGGTATCAACGGTAAGATTACACGAGATACAATGGATATGGCACTAAAGGCACTCAACCACGACACCGACATAGCCGAAGCAAGCCACGAAGCCGAAGTAAGAGGCAAGAACGCAAAGATAACAGAAAAGCTCCGCAAAACAGGAGACGGAATGGCAGCTATGGGAGGTCAAAACGGAATACCAGAGAAACCAAAACGCAGACCGTCAATTTTCAGCGATGCGGAAATGGCAAAATAATTTTTTTACTAATAATATTTGTATGTAAGTATGGCAGAAGTTATTCAAACAGTAGACAAAACACCTGTAGCAGCACCAGGCTCTACAGGATTAGGAACCCAATTACCAGGTCAAGCCACAACCGTAGATGGTATGGCAGCCGCAACAGGTGGCGTTGGACCTGGCGAACTTATGGAGGTAGACGTCGATGCCGAACTTGCCAAGTTCGAAAGCGATGACACCCCACTTTGTTCACTTATGCTCGCTGCAAAGAAAGTACCCGTAGGTTCACCCAGAGTGCAGCACTATCAAATGGACGAGGAAGTTTCAACTGTTACTACCACTGCAGCAGTAGCAAAAGGAACAGCAGCTTCTTTCTCTCTTTCTCTTTCAGAAGAGGATAAGAGTTATGTTCAAACCTACTCAACATTGAGAGTAAGAGGCGTAAATGGATACACAGAAGACGGTTCAAAAGAAGATGCAGGTTCTGACTTGCAGCTTTATGTTACAGGTAGAGATGCCAGCGACAACCCTATCGTCCGTTGTGTAAACGGTCCACGCCAAAGTCCTACCAACGAGTATTGTCAAACACCAGCAATACCAAAGGGGGCAAAGATTGATATCCTTGCAACAGCACTACACGAAACACAAAAGGTTGTGCCTCCCGACACATTCGTCCCTGTGCCAACACTTGTTACTCTACAGAAGCGAGGAATGACACGTGTAGTTTCTGACTACTTCGATAGTCAAAAGAAGCGTATTCCATTTACAAATGCGTTGCTTGCCGAATACTCTATTCGTAAGTTTAAGCACGCAACCAACCGTTCTTTGTGGATTGGTCGTGGTGGCAAAATGCCAGTTAAGGACGATAAGACAGGTACACAGATTGTGTATTTTATGACTGGTATTCGTTGGAGCTTTAAACGTGAAATGGAGCACATTGGAAAGTGGGAGTACGAAGACTTTGTAGGTCTTGGCAAACTCTTCTATACAGGCGCAGATGTACCAAAGGGCGCAATCTGTTTGTGCGGTAAGAATTTCTTAGAGAATATTCAATGCATAGACTTCTCAAAGCACCCCGAAGTGCAAATTAAAGTCGAAACCAATAACTTAGGTTGGAGCATTACACGTTTCCACACTGTATTTGGCGACTTTGATTTTAAACACGAGCCAACACTCGACCGTATCGGTTACAGCAACAGTGCCGCAATCTTAGGAAGCGACCGTCTTGTACACTATGTTCGCAGTGCCGAACACACTGATACAGAAAATGTAGAAGAACACGAAGCAAAACGTGAGACGCTCATCGTATGGGACGCACTCGCTCTCAAAGGTGCTTGCCACATCTTCATCAACGGCGAAGGTACACCAAAAGCAGCTGGTGCAACAAGCTATACAGTTTGGAAAACCAATCAAGCACCAACAGGCGCAGACTTGGTAGACGGCAAAGTTTACTATCTACTTGTAGATTGTCCAGGCATCAATGCTAAAGCGCATAAGGGTGAAACTTGGATTTACAAATCTGCAGGCGGTACTGGCTCTTGGGAGAAGTACGAGGGTGAATTAGACTTGTAAAGTGTATTTTCATAATGTGATAATTTTTTAAATGTTAGTAACCAAAGGGGAGGTTGAGATAAGCTCGCCTCCCCTTTAACTTTTTAAGTGTATGACACAAAAAACGTATGGCGTATATGGAATGATAGAATGGAGTATTCTATTAAACGTTGCAGGTCGAATTATGAATATTGATTTTGAGGGCGGACTTGCATCAGGCACAGGCATTCGTCCTGCCACTTTTACCACTCGCAACGAAATAGTACAGTTCGCAATAGAGAATAGCGGACACTTTAAACACGGACGAATAATCCTTGTTAGCGAAATGGATATCGAAGAGCCAAAGGAAGCAATAGCAGAGGCTACAGAGATAATCCCTACTGACACAGAAGAAGTAGTAGAAGACAATTTAACAGAGGTCGAAGTGAGCAGCTTAGAAGAAGCAGTAGACTATTTAGTATCGAACTTTGACGATGCAAAGAAACAGCAGCTTCGTAGCAAGGTAACAGCAAAAGCCTTTGCAGAAACAAAGGGTATTCGTTTTGTAGGACTTTAATTACTTGTATTGCAATGATATACAAAGTTGCAGATTTAGTAAACGAGGTGCGCACTGTTATTGACAGGAACAATAGCAGCGCACCTCTTGCTGGTTTAACAGACGTAGACACGTTGAGCATAGACACGCTTATAGAGAGCAAGTTAGAAGATGCGGCACGTGCAGTAACTGTAAATGCCCCACGCCACTTGCTCGATAGTGGTAAGAGTATAGGTACAGCCGTAGCGTGGAGTTCGTCAAAGACAAAGCATTGGGGCTTTACGCAACTACCCGAAGACTTTTTGCGATTGCTCACTTTCCAAATGGCTGATTGGAGCTATCCCGTAACAGAAGCTATCACAGATGCAGACCCCGAATACAAACAGCAGAACAGCCGTTTTGCAGGAATAGGAGGCAATCCGCAACGCCCTGTTGTAGCTATTGTGCAGCACCCTATTGGTTTGATATTGGAATTTTATTCGTGTACATCTAACGATGTAGCCGTAAAGGTGGCACGCTACATTCCTATACCACGTATAGAAGACGAACATATCGGTATATCCGAAAAACTCGAAAAGGCTGTGATATACTACTGTGCCTATCTTGTCCTTTCCTCTTTGTCCGAAATAGAACAAGCAAAACTAATGTATTCTATTTATATGGACTTGTCCGAACTGAAACATTAATATAATATTATGACTGACAACCTTTTAGGAACATACCAAAGTTTAGAAGCCGTACACGTAGCGCACCCATTAGGTGGCATACAAGGCGACTATGTAATTGTGGGCGATAGCAATTACTATTGGAATCCGTTATCATTAGAATGGACGAAAGAGAAGCCTACTGTTACTGTACCAGCCAACAAAATTAAAGAGAAAAACAATCTTGGCAATTTCGCAAACATCTTAGAGGTATATAGTAGATACCCCGATGGTGGTAAGGAGGGCGACTATCTATTCATAGACGGCATAGAATACGTTTGGAATAGATGGGAGCGTATATGGCAAAGCAAGGGCGACACTACGCCAACAGGCGGACGAACTACAAACACCTTTGATGGAGACCTCGCCGTTGAGAACGATTTAATTGTAGGTGGTATATTACGTGTAAAAGGGTTCAGTTTCGATAATCCCGATACACCAGGTGGCAGCAGTGGACAAGGCACACCAGCCACTATGTCGCTGAAAACGCTAAACGAATTTCCAACGACACCCGAACAAGCTATCGCTTTTGTTAAAGAGAAAAACCAACACACAGTTCTCTCTATAGTTGAGAATGGTATAAATGTAGGTATACTTCACATCTATGCAGACCAATTTCGACAAGTCCTCACAGAAGTTATAGAAACACGTCTTTTGGTAAATGGCACAAAGGTCGGTGGCGGACACGTATATTCAGAACCTATACGCTATTGGCGCAACTATGGTTTACGGCAAGACTATAGCGGTATAAAGAAGTATCAATGGACGCTATGGCGACAATGCAAAGACGATACACTTGTGCGTCTTAACGAACGTCTTGATATGATGTTTGAAATATACAACGCATCGCCAAATGGTCAATTATACACATTACGTGAAGTCGTAAGCACTGTTACAGATGATAACAGAGTTGAGTTCAAACGTTGTATGATGATTAGTTTCTTAAGTGCAGAAACAAAAAAGCGTGTATACTATGTATGCTCAACCACCGACAGGTCAAAGAATGAAAACGATTGGAAACAACTAACAACAGAAGACGATTTAGAACAGACAAAACAACACGTTAGCACATTACCTTTCGATGGATATGTAGATGATGTGCAAGCCGTTTCACTATCAGCAGCCGATGACGCAGAAGACAGCAATACATCTAACGGATTAACTCTCACTCCCGAAAACAAGAAAGGCGTTATGTGGGACAGAGTTAAGAACGTGTTTGTGTATCAAAAAGGAGACACCTATTACACTAACTGGAAAGGTGCTGACGATTATGGAGAACTTGCGCACGATGGACGTAAGCCAGCTGTGGGCATACTGTTCTATCATCGCATTTATGGAAATGCGTGTACGTGGAATGGTTCTAAAATGCTACCTATTATAGGAGGTAGCAAAACAGAGATTATAGAAGATGCAACACGCATCACAGAGGAAGAGATAAACAATATAGTAAACGAATAAAACAAATACTATGGCAGAAAGACATTTCTTAGATATCGCAGGATTAAAGCACTTCGCACGCAAGATAAAAGAAAACCTTGCGCAGACGCAACGAGTTGTAACAAACAAAAACTTCTTAGCAGAGCTTGACAGCAACGAACTTGCGATACTTGACAATTCACAATTTACCTACCCTGCAGGACAGGCGTGGTGGATAAACGTTAAGCAGAAGCTTATCTCTGACAACAGTCGAAAGGCATTTGAATTTATAGTTATAACAGGAGCGAATACAGCTAATATTAATTTTAGCTGGTATTTAGACGTAAAGAGAGATGCGACACCATTACAACCAAATTCAGCCTATCTGTTTCGCCTGTATGGCTATGGAACACAATATCAGAATGGTCAGTTGTATGGCAAAACACTTTATGTAGTAAAGGAGAAAATTGGATAAATCATAATCAATAAAACAGTTTAGTTATATGGCAGAGAAAAAATTTTTAGATTTAGAAGGTCTCAAACATTACAACAGCAAAATTAAAGCAGGTTCTGTTCGAGTGGGACACGCAGAAGTAGCCGAACGAGTGGCAGCATCAGGCATTCAGTGGGGAACAACACAAATTCCACTCGCCAACATTCCACGTGCAGCAATGGAACGTTGTATGGTTGTAGCAAACGACACAGCACGTTTCGCACTTACAACAGACCAAGTACAGAATGGCGACACCGTGAAAGTTACATTAAACGGTAAGATGTATTTTGTAAAGGACGATACCAAACTCAACTCCGAAGCTGGTTACGAACCTTATGTTGCAGGTGCAGCATCTACAGCCGAAGTTGCCGAAAGTGTCGATTGGGCGAAAGTAAAAAACAAGCCAAACAAGTTTGTTCCCGAAAATCACGGCACAAATGTAGTAACAGCACTCACAGGCTATATTCCATCGCTTGATACAGATAACGTTTTTAACGAGCTTAGCGAAAGCGATACACTTAATGCAGCCTTAAATAAGCTGTATAAGAACGACTACAGAATGCTTCCAACTCTTGATATTGAGAATTTAGACTATTCACCAGGCACAGGCTTAGAAGCCGTTAAGAGGCTCGCAGGTATGCAAGCTGTTATTCGCTATACGCTTACCTATACAAACGGAGACAACAAGACGTATGCGGTTGGAACATTAGAGGAGTTTACAGACAACGCTACACTTGCTATTACGCAGATAGCTGAAACACGATGCGTATTAGACGGCACTAAAAGTTTTCGCTTTAAAGAGGCACAAGGCGCACAACGCTATATTCGTCATTACATATTAAAAGACGGCAACCCATTAGGCGCAAAGAACACGTGGACAGCGTGGAAGCCATATTGTGGAGAGGAAACACAAAAGCTAATTGATGCAGCAAAGCAGGAGGGTACAGATGCTAAAAGCCTTGCTAACAGCGTAAAGAACGAGGTAAACAATTTTACACGTATCACTGAAAGCGAGATAGATGCTGTTATTTAATATACTATACTATCAAACAAGAAAGGAGGAAGTATGAATTATTTAGAGCAATTCAAATATATAATTTGTTCAGTATTAGGGGGCTTATTGACATTCTTTTTCCCTATTAGAGACATAATGTATGCTATGTCAATTGTCTTCCTTGTTAATTTCGTATTCGGTGTTATAGCTGGGCAGCTTAACGGGGAAGAATGGGAGCATAAGAAAGCCTTTGTCTTCTTCGTGCATTGCGCTGTATTTGTATTTATAATACTGTGCGTATTTGCCACAGGTAACCTTATGGGTTCAAAGGAAGAGGCACGAGGAGTAGCTAAGCTGTTATGTTGGGTGGCAATTTGGTTTTACGGAACCAACATAGTGCGTAATTGGAAACTCATGATGGTACAAGGCACCATAATGTGGAAAGTTGCAGGCTTTCTCTATTATGTTCTAACGCTTAAAGTAGTGGAAAAAATACCTTTCCTGAACGAGTATTTAAAGAGTACCAACAGCAAGGCAGATAGCGATAAAGCAGATATTTTATAGTTTCATAATAAAAAAAAAGAAGAAAATAAAAATGAAAAATTTAAGCAGTAGTAACATCTTATTAGCCTTAGTAGGCTTACTTATATCGTTCTTTATAACGATTAGTTCTGCAAAAGCAGACGCACCAGCGGTAAATGTATGCGTATATTCTTTAGTAGTAGTGAGCGTTGTTAGCTTTATGGTAGAAGCGTTTCGTCTACTCATTAAAGAGTGCGAACGTTGGCAGTGGAAACGCATCGTGCTATGGCTATCAGGCGGTATTGTAGGCACAGTATTAGGACTTTTACTTTCATAATTTTGTTTTGTATTTAGTTTTTTAGTTTTATTTATTGTTTTATTTCAGGCTGCTGTTGGTTCGAGAGGAATAGGCACAGCCATTTTAACACACAAACACAATGGAAACAGTATTATTAGGACAGGGCGGAGAACACCAAGACGGTGTTGTTCGTATCAATTACAAGAGCGACTTTCCTCTCGAAGTGAAAGTAGTTAGAAATGGCGTAGCAGAGAACTTTCCTGATGCCGATTTTACATTAACGGCAAAGACAGAGGGAGGCTTCACCGTGTACAAAGCAGAGCGCAAAGCAGGCGTATATAGCCATTGCAAGCGAGACGGAGAACGGCTGATAATGTTCTTCGACAATCACGGACTTGCCAAAGGTAGGCTTATAGTGTCAGCAGTCATAAATCACCCCGATGCCGACTACACCGAAGATGGTATCAGACAAGAGAATTTAACCTCCACAACAAATATAGAACTTGTGGAGGACAATGGCGATGCACTGCAATTGCAATTACCCGAGCCACGTATAGTGGAGAAAGTGGTAGAAAAGATTGTGGAGAAAGAAACCGACCACTACACCGACCTACAAAAGAAAGCAGCAGCGTGGGTGGCAGGGTTAGACACAAGCAGTGACCCAGCATACCCTTTGATTCTGGATTACTTTTTTGAGAACATAAGAGATGTATATGTTTTAACGTCTATGTTTAACGGTGATTATGTGAACGGCGCAAATGAAACAGACCCAGACTTTAACGAAAAGTTAATACTTGCAAAGGCTTGCATCGAAAATTATTATTCCTCAATGGCTATAGATTCCTGCTTTGAGGGTATGAATGCCCCACATTTAGATTTAGAATTGTCCCCACAAGGAGATGGCAACATTACTTCCTTATTTAAAAATGCGATAGTAAACACTATAACTATCGCAGCACGAGATTTTTACTTACCAGGGAGGCATATCGATGAAAGAAACTTTGAAGAGACTTATAATATAGCATATTCTACATTTGAAGGTTGCGTTGCTAAAAAAGTAACTATCAATAAGACTCTCCCAAGTACTGAAAATGTTTACTATTACTTAGCGGCTATACAAAATAGCAAGGTAGAGTGTTTTGAATTTAGAGAGGAGTATAAATCTAGTGCTTTAGACATTAACTTTGTTGCTGATAAACTTTTACCCGATGTATCACAAGACGAGCATAAGCCGAAGCTAATATTTAGGAATGTGGTTGGTACAGTGAACGAAGAGTTAAAACAGAAGATACTCGCCAAAGGCTATCCATCGGTAGAGTTTTACGAGGGAGAGAATAAGGTGTTGTAATGTAAATGAGGGTGTGTCAAAACTCGTTTTCAGCTAAAGACAGCTATCATTTTGTAAAGAATAACCGTTACCAAAGAGTTAATAACTCAATGATAACGGTTACTTCACAGCACTTTGTATTCAGGCATTGTAATACCTATCCAATCACTTAGCACGCTACAAACCAAATATTCGTGTATAAGATGAACCAAATATTCTAAAGACGTGCGAGAGAACGTTGTAGGCACTTTCATATCTATAATGTAGTTCTTAGGGTCTGCAAATGCATCGTCCAAATGCTCACCGCCTACAATATCCGTGTGCGTATAAGCATACAGCAGCTCTATGCACTCCTGATGAGCCAATCGCAGAACACGTAATACTCTGTCCAAGTTTCCATCTTGCACAATATCCTTAAGCTCTTGCTTTGCGTTTGTATTGTCCGAAGCAGATACTTCGCTTTGCACCCAGCTATTGTTAGTTATATCGTGCAACAGCTCATCACGCTTAAACATCAGGCTTACTTGTAACTGTTCTCTGTCGCTTGCCAACTTTGTAAACTGACAATACCCACCATCACATTTTAATTCCATATATTAACCTCCTTTATATTAAAACCTTGTGCCACGTCTATGGCGAGTGCGTTTGCTCATAGCCTCATAAATCTGTGGCAACAGACCCTCCGCCATCTTGTAATAGGCATTTGCTTCGTCCGCATTTGTCTTTAGATACCAATTACCAATAGCATAATTCACAATATAATCGTGCAAACCAGCTGAAATGAAGTCTATAGAAGACACACTAAAGTTATATGGCATACTAAATACAAATACATATCCTTTGTCTATAGAACGCTTAACATCGTTCTTAAGACTGTTGTTTATTTCCTCCACTTCCTCATAGTTATATATATACTTGCCTAAATGAGTGCGTAGCTTTGCAATAGCACTCTGTATGCTTCTATACAGTTCGTTCTCACATTCCTCCGAACTATCTGTGGTTGCATCGGCTGCTTCCTCATACTTGTCGCCACTCATAGCCGTACGATTTGCAAGATATGTCTTTGTGGCTATGTCATAGAACAGCTCACCAATCTTTATTGTAATTTTAATTTCTGTCTTTGCCATATTCTTTGTTATTCAAAATTAGCTTTTGTAGGTGCAAACTTCATACACAGCTTGCGTCTTATACCCTTTATAAAGTCATTGTAGTTTGCAAAGTAATATTCGCAACGTTCCTTGTCCGTCAGTTCGAACCACTTGCACAGAATGAAATTCACAAAACAACTAAACAAATCCTTTTGCAATACTGTCTTCCTTTGTGCTACATCACTCAAAGGCTGTATTATAAATGTTACATCGTTACTTTTATCGTTTGACACAATATCCTTTATAAAGCGTTGCAACTCGCCAGCCACTTTTCCACAACAGTCCTCCCAATACCTATCCAGTAGCTCATAATCGCTATCCGTAATGGCTATGCGACTATAAGTATCCGCTTGTCCGTCCTGCTCTTTAAAGCTCTTTGCGCCAACGTAGCCACTAATCCTCGCCACTTCGTTGTAAACGTCTTTTCTCTTTATATCTAATTCAATGTTTGTTATCATACCTGCAAACTTAATTATAATACCTTTTAATCATTAGTTATTCATTAACGCAACTGATTATTAAACCTGCCACGCAACGATACACTTGCATTACTCAAACTTTGCGACGTTGTAAGGCTGCCAAAGCCTACAATGCGAAAGTATTTGTAAGGCGACCCACTAAAGCCACGTAGATAGTGATTTTCAGAGGACCACACTATATTCCAGCTGTTAAGGTCTACAGAACCGTACAGCACCATTTTAACGCTACCATCATTAAAGTGTCCACGCTGAATGATACTCTCAACAGTCTTTAATACGTCAGGCACACCAAATTTCAGAGGGCGTGTAACAAATAGGAACTTTGCATCGTCCCTATTCTCATATTCTGAAAGGTCTATTAAGCTACCATCGCTACACATTGCTAATGCCTGTGGGTATGAATTGACACCGTGAGTAATAGAACTCGTCATCATACCCCACATCTTCGTACGGAGCGAATATACATACGCATACGCCTTTGTGGGATTGTACAGCACAATACGCTGGTGTGTGTAATCAAATACCATTCCACTATCTTGTATGTACTGTCTGAAAGGAATATAATCAAAGTGTTTATCTAACAGTCCTGCCAACTTTATGATTTCAGGACCAAAGCGCAAAGAACCCAAGCTAAAAGCATCTTCACTCTCTAATACTTCTGTAATACAGGTACTTTGCGAACCCGACAACATCATAATGCCTCGTGTCGTTGCAAACAGCACAGCACTATCTACTTGTGTTATGCTATCCTTATCCACACACACGTCCCTTGTAATTGGTTGGCGTGCCGAATAAGCACCATTGGACGCAACTTCCAAAGCCCACACACCATCGGACGTGAAAGCATACAATGGGAACTGTCCAAACTGACCTTCTGAAAGAGCCTTTGCAGCAGTGGAGATACCATATACTTCACCAACACCGACAGTGGTAATGCCTAAAATAGGAAATACAAAGGGGTTGTTCACTTTTGAAGTGTATATCTTGTTAGCTATATTTACAGTTCTATTGGCACTTGTTGATACGATAGGAATATTAACGCCATTAAAGGCTTCTGTATCTAACTCTTTCATATCGCCCAGCCGTCTAAAATTACCAAACCAAAATGCACCATTAAGACCGATATGGCTTTCGAGCGGCAACTCGAAGTATCGTTCCTTGCTTGCATTCCATTCGCCAAATTCCCAGTCCCCCTGTATGCGAATGATAGCCTTATAGGCATTTGCGTTTGGATAATAGAAGTAATAGATAGGTACATTACAGAATATATTCTTTGTATCGCTTTCAACCACTATGTTGCGCCCACCTTGTTTAACATATACATACGCACGCACCTTGCTCATCTTCTGTTCTGCAGCTTCTATGCCATCAGAGTTTACAGCCGTATTTACAGCCGATGGATTAAAGCCACTAAACAGCGTCTTTGAAAGTCCTGTGAGGTTTAAGCGTTGGTTGTACACAAACGAATATTTTGCAGTAAGTCTATCGTGGCTGTCGTAATCGTCTGTCATCGTCTGTCGATTCACAAGAGCCTTAAGGAAGTACTCATCAATATCTATCTTCTTTCTAACTCCCGATGTTAGTTCTTCTATGTTAATGCTTTTGAGGAGATAGAAATCACGGCACGTCTTTACATTCTCTAATACTGTTTTAAGCGGCACTTTTGGAATTTCGATACTCGCCTTAAAACCAACGTCCGCATATTGCGCACCGTCAGACACGTTAAACTTCTTCTTATACACTGTAATCCAGCTCCAATCACTATATTTACCCTCCGCCTGCACTTCTTTTAAGTTGCAAACAGATTTTACAGTAGTCATATCAGATGAAAGAACAGGTGTTATATTTAAATACTCTATGTCGCCACTTTGTTTGTATGTATATATAGGAGCTGAAATGTATACATCAACCGACTTAACGATATCTTTCCAAATTTTAAGCTTCTCAATTACGCTTACATTATCTGTTACGATGTAGTCTAAATCGCATACCATTCCAAACACACGGTAGTTTATTTGTGTTGTAGAGAAGAACACCTTATCCCCTGCCTTATAAAAGTTCATACCCTCTTCCATACATATAGGGCTGCATTCTGTAGACGGTATCATTAATATAGGCGCAGAGTGCTTCGTTAAGCTGCCGTCATACAGCCGATAGGCATAGCGCACAAAGAATGGGTAGATAAATTTGCCATTGCGTTCGTAATTCTCTGCTATAAACTTATTCACATACCCCAACACGTAATCTGTTATCTCTTTCTTTTCGCTATCTCTAATCTTTAGGCGAAGCGTGGACTTGCCATTTAGCCTATCGTTCAAGAAGCCACCCCATTCAGCTTTACTTACTCCTTTGTCAAAATTCACAATTGAAACGTCCAGCTTGTCGCTCTGTTTCAATTCTCCTTGCAAGCCAAAGAGAAGAGACACATCAGGTATTTCACTACCTAATATTTTATAAGCGTTCCTTTCGTTCTCCCATAAAAGATACTGCACGCCCGATGTTGTAAGTAGAATTAATGTGTTACCAACAGAAGATATGCGATACAAGCCATTATCTTTTAAATCGTAAAGCTCGTGAATGTCCGTTCCATTGACAGACCAATACAAATGCCCTCCCCTGTATAAGTTAGACTTGCTCGCAACGATAGAACCATTAGACGCAGCATTATAACCAACATCAACTATAATATAGTTTGTATACTTATCTCCACGATGCACATATAGTACCGTACTATCCTTACTACCCAATTTAAGCACTGTCTTAGCCTCCTGAATGCCCGAAAGGCTAATATTACCACCTGCACTAACATTGTCAGGCAGCAATCCCATTACGGCAGCCAATTCGCCATCGCCACAGTCATAATCAGAACCTGCAGCCGTAAAACCCTTATATTTTACCTCGTCAATCATACTCTGTCTTAATTTCAATTACAGTTGCGAAGATACTACCAAACGCTCTCATTAGAACATTAAGTATTAATCTGCAGTGTATATGTATTCCATTATTCATTAAGCCTTAGAAAGGCAGCTGAATGGCTTACAAAACGGTAGATTGAAAAATAAGCAAAGCCGAAAAACCTATCAAAATGGCTTTGCGAAATGGCAAAAAGGGGAGCGAGAAATTAAGCTCCCCTTTTTTCTATTAAAATCTATAGTAGAAAAACATATTCCCTATTTGTCGCACTTGAGTATAATTAACTGTTATACAACGCATTATGAGATAATAAATTTATTTTTTAAAACAACTTCCCTATTTGTCGCACATCTTTGTAATTGTCTGTTTTTTAATGTGTTACAAAGATATTAATTTAATTATAAAAGATGTTCCCTATTTGTCGCAGTTACTCATATTTTATAGTAAAACACCCTATTTTTTAAAAGTCCAATTTAACATTTAGTTTTGACGCATTTTAAAACATATTCCCTATTTGTCGCTATTTTATATAACAAGTTGATTATTAGTATATTATAAGTATTTAATTTAAAAACACAAAACATACTCCCTATTTGTCGCAGTACCGTATAACTTCCTAAATAATATATGGTTATAAATGCATCAATATTTTAAGTTTTAAATGTTCCCTATTTGTCGCATCTTGCATTTTCAGTCTTTTTTATTTTAACAATTAATCTTTAAAGTGTTTATTTTTGTTTGATTCTGTTTAATTTTCTCAACCCTCGCGCGCACGTGCGGTTAGGATAAAGCTATATATATAATATATTATATAAAAAGAAAAGAAAAATATTATTATAATACGCACGAGAAATTTTTTTTCGTTTTTTCTATTTTTACATTCTTTCACAATTAAAAGAAAGAAAAACAAAGAAAAGAAAGAAACATTTCTTATGGTTGTTGTTTTAATTTCTCTTGCATCATTTCAAAATCTTTTCTTATATCTGTGGCGAGAACTTTTGCGTACGTGCTTTCGGTTATTTTGGTAGACGAGTGTCCGAGCATCTTTGAAATGTGTTCCATTCTTACGCCAAGTGAAAGGGTCATTACAGCGTACGTGTGTCGTGCCCAGTGAGAGGATATTGGTTTATCTATTCCTGCATACGATGCAACGACTTTCAAATACTGATTGTATTTTCCGTTGCTTATGATAGGTAGTTTGTAGTTGTATTTCTTTAAAATTTGCATAGCTTTGTCTAGTATTACTACAAAATATTCTTCGCCCGTCTTTTGTCTTTTGTCTCTAATGATATAACAGTTATCGTGTTCCTCTGTTTCCAAAAAGTCGAATTTTGCTAAGTCGCCGTATGAAAGACCTGTGTAGCTTTGGAATATAAACAAATCCCTGACACGTTCTACAGCCTTGTCTTTTATCGTACAGCGTTCTATCTGTTTTAGTTCGTCCATTGACAGATACTTTATGCCTTTAGACTTTCCACGCTCTATTTTTAGTTTGCTGTATGGGTTGGTTGTAATGTAGTCGAACCTTATAGCCTCGTTAATGTATGCTTTAAGCCTCTTGTGATAGCCGTAGATGGTTGTCTGCAGATAGTTCTTACCGTGTAGCCAGTCATCAAACTTTGTGATATTGGCAGTCGTTATGTCGGAGAAGTGTTCTATGTATTTAAATTCTTCGAGTGCCGTCAATAGAGTTCTGTGTACCCTCTTTGTAGTTTTCCTAATATCTCCACGCTCAATCAATCGTTCTGCAATGAACTCTATAAACGTCAGGCTGCTATCATTGGCACTTGTGCGTTTCATAAAACTTGTAAGTTCGTCGAATGAGAAAGGAACGTTACGTTGTACTCCGTCCTTTATGAAGTCCTGTACCTGTTTTAGTTGTGCGTCTAAAGTATCGTTGTATTCAAAAGTGTGTGGCGAATTGACAACTTTGTATCGTTCGTCCCATTGGTCAGCGTACACTTTTATTCCTGTTGAGAACCATTTGCGCTTTCTTTCGTGCATAACTTCCAGCTGTACCAATCCTTTTTTGTCTTTCGTTGCAACGTGTTTTCTGTCAAACACAAGTCTAACCATAGCGTATTTCATATAATTATTTGTTTTTTGGTATCACAGATGGTATCGCATAGGGTACAAAACTATAACCGTTATTGTCCGTTAATGTCCGTTATATCCCGCTTAGCGTTAATCCTAATTTTATTATAACTTTCTAACTATCAGTTGCAAACTCCTCATTATCAATAAAATAGGAGAGCTATCAACTCCCCTATTAAGTGATTCCGTTGGGGTTCGAACCCAAGACCCACAGCTTAGAAGGCTGTTGCTCTAATCCAACTGAGCTACGGAACCAACAATTCGGCTGCAAAAGTACGGCTTTTATTCGTTTTCACCAAAAGAATAGTAAAGTTTTTTAGTTTGCGCCTCTTTATTCGTACCTATTAACAGATTTACGTATAGGGCAAAACCAACAGTTATAAGCCGCAAGCCACATACAGTAAGGTGTGTGTGCAGCGCGTTATATATTAAGTTTCGTACAATAAAGGCAGACAAACAGAGCAGTCTACACATTCTACTTAAACTGATTAAGGAACGAGTCGGCTTGCGTATTTCCCAAATTCTTCGCTTTTTCGATATTGGCAATACCCTCCTGTTTCTGATTGTTTTTACACTGTGCAATGCCAAGAACAAGATAAGCCTCTGCATAGTCGTCTTTTAAAGCAATTGCTTGTTTGGCAGCAATAATAGCCTCGTCTAACTTGTTTAGTCGTAGCAACAAATTAGCCGCTTCGGCGCAGTAGGTAGGTTCAGCCGGATCGAGTCGAGCAGCTATCAGAATATCTTGTAGAGCTTGTTGCCACAACTTTCCCTTTACTTCTATCTGTTCGCGCAAATAGTAGAAATCTGCCTCTAAAGTGCCTTGATTAAGATATTCGTACACATAGAGGTCTTTCATAGCATCGCGATACTTTCCCATTTTGTTAAATTGCTGTGCGCGCGCCAAGAAATAAGGAGACGAAGTTTCCATATATGGCGTGTCGCATAGTTCAACACATTGGTTCAGCAATGCAAGAACAGCCTCGTTGCTTGCATTAAGTTTTTCTTGGCATTGCGCCATTTCTAAGTATAGTTCGGGATTTTTAATAGGCGTATTTGTAAGCGCTTCGAAGTCGGTATATGCTTGTTGGTAATTGCCTTTTGTGTAAACAATTTGAGCCTGAAGATGTTTGTATACAGGAGCAGGATTAAGTTTATAAGCCTCGTTAGCCTCGTTCATAGCCTTATCTAAAGTCCAGCCTTGTGCTTTTGCCTTATCGGCGATGGCAGCCGTTGTTACACCCTGAAAAATTAGTCTACCATAGTTATAGTGTGCTTCGTCTTTAGCAGTAGTTTTAGCTATAGCTTGTTGCAATGTCTTATCAGCTTCGGCAACCTCTCCATTCGCTAAAAGTTTAGTAGCCAATGTAACGTAACCATTATTCAGCGTAGGAAACTTTTGCAGAAAATCGTTAATGGTAGCCATTCGGAGCGACTCTATTTTTGTTGCAGACAACATTAATGCAATGATAGCCTCGTCGGGCTGTTGCGGTAATGCTATTCTAATTCCAGACTGTAAGAGCGTAGGATCGTTTTGAGAAAGACCAGTTAGCACAAAGTCGTTGGCATATTTTGCATCGGTAGCACTTTGCAGAGTTCCGTTGCTATTGTAAATGCCTACTATTTGTCCTTTATCGTTCAGCACCGGTGCCCCGTTATATTTTTCAGAGGCAGTTGTGGAAAGTACACAGTAGTTATACTTCGTCATAAATTTTTCCACCTTATCTATATTAGCTTTTATAGGGGCTCCAGCTTGTGAGGGCATAACAATCCATGCAGCTGAATTGGCAACAACCGATGGTGCAAACAGAGCAGCATTAGTTTTGGCTGTTACCTTAAACTTTGCCACATCGTAAAGCTCGTTTGCTCCCAATATTGTTTCCACACTATATTTTTGTCCGTTGTTATCGGTAACTTCAGCTTTCATAGCCCCCACAAAAGGTTTCCATGTGCTAACACAAATGCCATTGTTTGAGACGAAAACACCATTAGACGTGGAGAGAATGGAACCTTTTGCATCGAAGGTGGTGAGAGTAAAGGTTGTGTTTGCAGCCTTTTTTACAGCCGCTGGTTGTGCTGTTGCTACAGTGGCAATGCCCAGACAGAGCATTAGAAGAATAGAGAATATTTTTATTGGTTTCATACTTTTATATTCGTTTACGATGGTTGATTACTGTTTATTAGTTCGCGTGCATTCTGTAGTGCAGCCTCTGACACGTCAGAACCAGACAACATTTGTGCTATTTCTGCAACACGTTCTTCGCTTGTTAGCTTGCGCAATTTGCTGGTGGTTCCAGTAGCAGAGTCGTGTTTCTCTACCTTATAGTGCGTTGTGCCCAAAGCAGCTATTTGTGGTAGGTGGGTAATAGAAATAACTTGTTTATTGTTGCTACCCATTTGGCGCATAACAAATGCCATTTGCTGTGCAATTTTTCCACTAACGCCAGTATCTATCTCATCGAAAATAATGGTAGGAAGTTTAACCGCTCCACTTATCATAGCTTTAAGCGACAGCATTACACGTGCTATTTCGCCGCCCGATGCAACTTGTGCTATGGGTTGCAACGGACTGTTGCGATTTGCAGAGAAAAGAAATTGCACCTTGTCTGCCCCATCGTCAGCAAGTGGCTTCGCCTCGAACTGTATATCGAACTGCACATTGGGAATGCCCATTGGTATGAGTTTTTCTTTCATTTCTTTCTGAATAGTTTTTGCAGTTTTTTCTCGTCCTTTGGTTAGTATAGCCGCTTGTTTTGCACAGTCGGTTTGTTTTGCAGCAAGAGTTTGTTCGGCATCTTTCAGCAATTCGTCGCTGTTGTCTATACTGTCCAACTTAAGTTTCAAGTTGGCTTGTATGTTGAGCAATTCGGCAATAGTTTCTACGTGGAATTTCTTTTCGAGATGGTATATCTTATCTAACTGTTCGTTGATAAAATCTAATCTGTTGGGATCGAAATCAATATCGGCAGCAGCTCTGCTAACTTCCTCTGCAATGTCTTTTATCTCAATATACACGGAGTCTAAACGTGTATTCAGTTCGTTAGCTTTCGGGAAAACAGCTGTTATATTAGCCAAATTGTCGGTAGCAGACCTTAATTGTTGTACGGCACCAGTTTCCTCACCATTCAAGAGATTGTCTGCACTAAACAGCGACGACTTAATATCTTCGGCGTGCGTAAGAGTTTTAGCCTCAGCTTCCAACTCCTCTTGTAGTCCATCTTGTAAGTTTGCACTTGCAATTTCTTCATACTGGAAGCGTGTAAATTCTTCGTTTTCCGAACTCTCTTTCAATTGTTTTTTAATTTCTGCCAATTTGCGTTCGGCATCTTTATACGCTTTAAAGGAGGTTGCGTAAGCAATGCGTTCTTTATCGTTATCTGCCAAAATATCTATAACATTCAGCTGGAAATCTTCTTTTTGCAATAGCAAGTTTTGGTGTTGCGAATGTATATCCACAAGTTGGTCGCCCAATTCGCGCATTAAGTTAAGCGGCACAGGTGTGTCGTTAATAAATGCACGCGACTTTCCGTTGCTGCTAATTTCTCGTCGTAGAATAGTTTCGTTAGAATCGAAATCGATATTGTTTTCGGCAAAGAAGTCTTCGAAAGCATTTTTAGTTAAAGAGAATGTAGCTTCTATTACGCATTTCTTTTCACCTTGTTTTATTTGTTTGCTATCTGCCCTATTACCCAACAGCAATCCAATGGCTCCAAGAATAATACTTTTTCCTGCTCCAGTTTCGCCACTTATTACAGAAAATCCATTGTAGAAGTCGATATCCAATTGGTCTATTAACGTAAAATTCTTTATATATAGATGCTTCAGCATATTGTTTTTGTATTATTGTTTAATCTTGTCCCACGTAGCATTCTGACTAGCGTTAATGCTAAAAAGAATGTCGTAGACCGATTCTTTTTCTTTTTGTGTCCCTTTTTTGTTGTATATATTCGCCAATTCGTCTTTCTTATAGTCTGTCCAAATTTGAGGCCACATACTCATAGGTTTATCTTCGTGTGCTTTTTTCAAATCGTTTTGCAAAGCAGTAGTTATGTTGGTTCTGCCTCGTTCCACACTGTTTGCCATTTCATCTAATCCTGTGCGATAGTAATCGTATTGCAGCTGTCGGAATGGTTTCATTCCTCCATCAATATAATCGTTGATAATGGCAAATCTGTTTTTTGAATTTTCGAATGCTTTCCAGCCCGTGAAACTTAAGTTCTGCGCATTGTTGGTAAGATTCATGCAACGCTGTAGCACGTCGTCGCCACCCATTGGTGAAAACGAGTCGAGGTCTATCCCTATAATGAGATAGGCATAATACGCAAAAAGAGCAGTAAGCTGATTGTTGATAGTTTCCTCGTTGAACTCAATCTGGTCGAACTGAGCAAACTCAAAATTGAAGTCTCCGTCTTTAAAATTAAACAAAGTAGATGTGTATGCGGAGTTATACACAGGTCGGTTTGCTTGTATAAGTGCAGTGCAAGTAAAAGTGTTGTTACCTGGATCGTACTTAGTTACTGTGATATTAAAGTTACAAACAATTCTTTCGTTCTTTTGGAACTTAAGATTAGTCCATTGACGTTCGTTTACAAACTGTTCGAGAGTTTGTTGCAAATTTTCGAATACCGACTTATCGGTTCCTTGTATTTGATTATGGTTGATGGTTATTTTGGCTTGTAGTTCTTGGGCTACAGTGGTGTTGCTAAAGAATAGAAACCAACTCATTAATAATGTCGTGAGCCACCAACCGTTTGCATTTCTTTTCATACTCTTTCTTTTCTCCTTTAGAAATAATCGTTATCTGATTGTCGTCCGACTGGAAAGTTGTACCAACATTTCGTGTAGAGTTTAGCACAATAAAGTCGGCGTTCTTTCTCTCTAATTTTGCTAATGCATTAGCCTCTTCGTTGTTGGTTTCCAAAGCGAATGCCACAATACGTTGCTGGGGTGTTTTTTGTTGTCCCAATGTAGCAGCTATATCGTGCGTAGGCTGTAATTCAATGTGCAGATTATCCTTTTCGCGCTTTATTTTCGTATCGGAGAAACACATTGGTTTAAAATCGGACACAGCAGCACACAAGATAGCAGCATCTGCATTTGGAAAGACTTGTGTGCACGCTGCATACATTTGTTCGCAGCTCTCTACATTTATGCGGTTTATACCTTCCGAACACGTTATGTGAACAGGACCAGCCACAAGTGTAACATTTGCGCCACGTTTGTAACATTCTTCAGCAAGCGCAAAGCCCATCTTTCCAGACGAGTAGTTGCCTATAAAACGCACAGGATCTATCTTTTCGTATGTTGGTCCTGCAGTTATTAGAATATGTTTTCCGTTTAAATCGTGTTTTTCATCTATAGCATTATTAAAATATTGCTCTAAACAAGCTACAATAGTTTCAGGCTCTTCCATTCTGCCTTTACCTTCCAAACCACTTGCCAAGAAGCCACTCGCAGCCTCTATTATGTAGTTTCCCCTACTCTTCAATATATTTATGTTCTCTTGCGTTGCAGGGTGTTTGTACATATCGAGGTCCATTGCCGGAGCAACAAATACAGGAGCCTTCATTGATAAATAGGTGGTAACAAGCATATTGTCGGCTATGCCATGGCACATTTTTCCCAATGTTGCTGCAGTGCAAGGGGCTATCAGCATAGCATCAGCCCATAAACCTAAATCGACGTGCGAATGCCACGTGCCATCACGCTGAGAAAAGAAATCGCTTATGACTGGCTTTTGTGTGAGTGCCGACAATGTAATGGGGGTAATAAATTCTTTTCCACTGGGAGTTATAACCACCTGAACTTCGGCTCCTCGTTTAACAAGTTGCCGAATAATAAGGCAACTCTTGTAGGCAGCAATAGACCCTGTGATGCCCAGAACTATTCTTTTTCCTTTCAACATAGTTATCGGTTGTTGAATTCGCGGAGGCGAATACGTGTGAGCACTTGTTTTGTATTATAAGTAAAGTCGCTTGCAAGCATCCAACTATAGAAGCCCGGATCTCTGTGCAATACCTCTGCAACGTCCCAACCACGATACTTCCCAAAATTGAACACTTCGTGGCGACGAGGTTTACCATTTTCATCGAGCAACACGTTACCATCTTTGTCGGTTACGTCTTTCCAAACAATACGTCCTGCAAAGTCTACATTATCGTTCATTCGCGAAAACTCAGCCAGTTCGTCCATATCGTTTTTTAATATACGCTCTGGATTAGTTTGATTTTCTTCAGAGTACATATTTACTTGTCCCTGCAAAACGCGCCATGTTGCTTCGGTATCTTCGTCAGCCCTATGAGCCGTAAAGTCATCTTCCATCTTTCTCCCACAATAATACTCGTATGCTGCAGCAAGATTGCGTCGTTCCATCTTGTGATAAATGTTTTGTGCATCTATAAGGCGGCATTTTGAGAAATCGAAATCAACGCCAGCTCTTAGAAATTCTTCTGCCAATAGAGGAATGTCGAAACGATTAGAGTTAAAACCAGCAAAATCGCAGCCCTTAAACTTATTAGCCAGTTCAGCAGCTTTCTCTTTAAATGTTGGTGCATTAGCTACATCTTCGTTTGTTATGCCCGTAAGTTCTTCCACTTCGTGTGGTATTTCTTTTTCTGGGTTAATATAAAAGTTTTCTCTTTCTTCGTTCCCATTGGGCGAAATCTTTATGTACGACAATTGTATAATGCGATCTTTTACTAAGTCAAGACCAGTCGTCTCAAGATCGAAGACAATTAATGGCTTCTTTAAATTTAATGACATTCTCTGTACTATATATTATATAATGTATATGGAGGATATATATATTATAATGTATGTGGGCAGACTTAATGTAAAATCTGCCCACATCTATTATCAAATTTAATTAATCGTTGAGCAATACAGGCATAACAAGCATTAGCACGTTTTCGCCTTCTGGTTGCTCGGCTGGCACAATAATACCTGCTCGTGAGGGGTCAGCCAATTGTATGTTTACTTCGTCGCTCTGCAAATTATTTAAGATTTCTAAGATAGAACTACCTTTAAAGCCTATGCTCATTGGATTTCCTTCGTACGTACAAGTCATACTTTCTTTTGCACTTGTAGAGAAGTCTATATCTTCAGCACTCAAGTCTAATTGTCCGTTTGCAATATGGAAGCGAACCAATTGCGAAGAATCGCTTGCAAATGGTAGCACACGACGAACTGCACCAATGAACGATTTGCGGTCTATTATAATCTGATATGGATTATTTTCTGGAATTACACTATTATAGTTAGGATATTTCCCATCAATAAGTCGGCAAATTAAATTACCCTCACCAAAAGAAATTTCAGCAGAGCGAGCATCAAAACTAATAACTACATCGCTACTATCTTTTGAAACAAATCCCTTTAACAAAGTAGCTGGTTTCTTTGGTAATATGAATGATGCAGGAACTTCGTTCGTTATAGAGAATACTCTGTTGCGCACCAACTTATGTCCATCGGTAGCTACTACTGCCAATCCATCTGGCTTCAAATCAAAGTAGATACCATTCATTACAGGGTGTAGTTCGTCTTGTGCTGTTGCAAATAACGAACGTGTAATGTTATCAATTAAGATTTCTGCACTCAGCGTAATAGTAATCTTATCGGTTGAGAGCGGCTGAGGTATTGGAAACTCGTCAGCTTCTATAACAGGAAAGTTATACGAACCGTTCTGATAGCTAACATAAATAGTATGCTCGTCCATATTTACGTCTATCGTCAATGGCTGTTCGGGCAATTCCTTTACAGCATCAAGAATGTTTTGGTTGTTTACAGCAAACTTTCCTTCACCCTCAAGCGAATCGAGGTTCATTGACATACAGACAACATTTTCGCTATCTGATGCAGTAATTGTAAGCTGTCCGTTCTGTACTTCAAATACAAAACAGTTTAATATTGGTAACGTGTTCTTGCTGTTAATAACACGCGAAAGCGACAGTAACCTGCTACTTAGGGCAGTGCTTGAAATGGTAAATCTCATTAGTTCTATATATTTTTAATTGTAATTCATATTCTTTTGCCGCACCAAATACGACTAAAGAGACGTTATGGATATTCTCAAAATTCGCTCTTCATCGTACAAAAATACGAAAAAACTGTGTGAAAGACAAAATTTAAAGCTAAAAGTTTCTGTTTTTAGAACTATTTTAGTAATTTCGCAGATATAATACTAATGGGCAACAGTTGGTGTTAAACAGTCTAACAGAGTTGTATGCCTACTTTAAAATAGTGTGATATAAAAAAACAATTTTATTAATAAAACTGCAAAATATATAACATGGAACTACAAGGTAGAGTTATCGTTGTAATGGAACCACGCGAAGGAACATCAGCACGTGGACCATGGAAATCACAACAGTATGTAATAGAAACCCACGACCAATATCCTAAAAAGATGGTATTCGATATATTTGGTGCCGACCGTATAGACCAATTCGCAATAAAAGCAGGCGAAGAAATCATCGTCAGCTTCGATGTCGATGCACACGAATATCAAGGTAGATGGTTCAACAATATTCGTGCTTGGAATATTCAGAGAGTAGACGCAGCGGCTGTACAAGCTGCAGGAGCACCTGCTTCAGCTACACCAACTCAAGGAACACAAGCACCTGCAGGCGGTAGTCAGGCTCCATTCCCTCCTACTACATCGGGTAGCGATGCCGACGACCTACCATTCTAATAAAACAATTTGGTTAGAGATTCCAATAGTACTTATAACAAACAAAAGGAGCTGAAACCTACATTTAGCAGGTTTCAGCTCCTTTTATTTTCTAATATATGAATTGTGAGCGACAAATGCTTGTTTAAACCGAACTCATTAGCACACGTATATTCTGACGAAAACGATGCGTGAAAACAAACGTTTCACGCATCGGTGTCGGCACTACAATTGTTTAGGTTCTACAACATTTTATGGGTGTTGCGATGGATCAGAACCTGAATTAGGTTTGGTTTTCTCGTCTTTCTTGTCGCCAACCTTTACACGTTCGTAGCTTACATCGGTAAGTGTAAAATACTTACGAGAAGGCAACAAACGCACCTTAGGTTTAGTAATGTGGAGGTTTGCGTTAAAGGTTTCTTTCTCCTTATCAACAAGTTTACTTCTGAACGATGGTGTTAGCATTCCAATATCGCCAAAATCTACTATGTCGCCGTTCTCCACGTGTCGTTTTGCTATTTCAGCGGCAAGGCGTAAAACTGCCTCTACTTCGGCACCCGAAAAGGTTGTGCCATGCGCCACTTCTGTGCAAAAACTGCGATGATGAACTCGCTTACGTCCAGTGGGACGTGCCTGAATAACTACTTTACCCTTTAATTTACCAAGGGTAGACTTGCGCTCTGTGAGCACAAATGTTAATGGTCTATTTGTCATAAAATAAAACTATGCTCCAAGTTGGTTAATAGATTAGAGGTTAGGAGCTTTAACCCTCTGTTTTGTTATATTGTTTATCTTGATTACGTTTGCAAAGGTACAACATAAAACAAGCGATTGCAAGAAAATTACAAACTGTTTGTGGGTAGTTTTGTAGCTACCTCCGCTATGCCTTATTTTACTATACTTTCAGAGGCTTTAAAACTAAAGGGTAGTGCCTTATTTGTATCATTACACACGCTGTGGGGTTATATCGCATAAAAAAATACTCCTCTCATAGCACTTGCTATGCTATATGCCTACTATATATATAAGGTGAAAAAGTAACAATGCATAAACAGTAAGCTAATAATAATAGTCTGTTTGCTAAAATTTATTCAATTGTAAAAAAAAAGAATTACTCTTTGTGGTATCAGCGTTATTTCTTAACTTTGTGGCAAATCATAGTTACATCTTATGTAGACAAGAATTGTTTAGTATTATACAATGAATTATTTGCAACCTATGTTCTACTAACACGGAATAAAACAACGTGTACAACAATATAAATACAACAACCCATTAACCTATTTTATATGAAAAGATTTTTATTATTCGTAGTGTCAGTATTTTTAAATATTGCTATGCTATCGGCATAAAATAGTAGCAGTGTTATTTCGGGCGAAGTGAAAGATAGTAAAGGTACTTTAGCCGGAGCCTCTGTTTTCTTAATTAAAGATATGTCTACACAAGACATCTACCAACATACCATAACCGACGACAATGGTAGGTTTTCAATTACTGTTCCCGTAGGCGATTATGTTTTAGGAGTAAGCTATGTGGGTTATGCTCTGCATGGACAAAAAATAAACGTTACGGAAGGAAATAACAATGTTGGCTCTATTGTTTTAGAAGAAACCACCCAAGAACTACAAAATGTTGTTGTACAAGGAAAAATTGTTCACGTGCGCACGCAACCAGATGGGTTCTCTGTAGATGTGAAAGATATACGAGAACGAGCTAACGATGCATTAGACTTACTGAAACTTATTCCAAGAGTTAAAGTTAAGGGAGAAGAACTTAGCGTAATTGGTAAAAAGAAGGTATTGGTAAAAATAGGTAATGTGTTGCAACGTGTAGATGCATCTGAACTTACTTCGGTGTTAAAGGGATATACGGCTGGATTAATAGATAAAGTAGAAGTTGTTACACAACCTCCGCTTCGTTACGATCCTGATGGAGATGCTGCAATGATAATATTGCACACGTCTTCTGTTTTTAAAGAATATATTGGGGGAACTATAGGTACGGAAGAGATGATAGGAGGCAAAGACAATTTTCGTTATGGTGGATACGGTTCTTTGCTTTACAACCATAGCGGGCTGTTTGTTTCCATAGCCCCCAGTATCAATTTTAATGGCTCTAAAAGTTTGGAACAACAAGAATATGAAACAAACACACGTTTATATAAAGTTAGTACACCATCGTTAGGGCGCTACAATTATAAGGGAATAAGAGGAAACTTACAATACGAATATAATAACAATGGTTTTATAGGTTTGGCTTTCTCATGGAACAAGAAAAAATACGATAATTTATTTGAAAGTAGCGAAGAGACGTCGTCTGTTGGAATAGCTAACCGAATTGTAAACAACAAGAATGCTTACAATTCTGGTGAACCTCGATTTACAGCTACCACTTATTGGGAAACAACTTTGGGAAACAAAGAAAACAAAATGTGGTTAGAACTCTCTTATTTTAATCTTACCAATAATTCACAAACTGACTATGCCGGGCACGAAAACTCTTCGCACAGTCCGTTCTTAAAATATACTGAAAATAACGATTTAAAAACGTCTGGACTGAATTTTAATAACGATTACGCCATCTATTTGGACGCAGAACGTAAATTTCTATTAGAAACTGGAGTAAAAGGCTCATGGAGTTCTACAACTAATTACAGGGCTCACAACGAAAGTGTAAACCCAGTTGTTGCAATTCATCAAAAGAATAACATTAGATGGAACGAACTAACAGTTGTACCATACGCAAGCGGTACACTACATTTTAATAAACAATGGTGGATACGTGCAGGTTTAAAATATGTTGGAACAAAGTCTAATTTAAAGCAAATAGATGGCACAACCAACTTTCAAGATGTATCAAAATACACCAACACATGGTTGCCAACTTTCCATGCAAGCTATACGCCATCGTCGCGCCATCAAATAACATTAACTTTGAATAGCTCTATAGAACAACCTAAGTTTAAAGACCTTAATCCGTTTGAATGGCAAATTAATGAATTTTCTTTTTACAGAGGAAACACCAAGCTACGTCCACAACGATATTATATAACCAATTTGGGATATACATTTATGAACGCCTTGTATGTAAAAGGTTGTGTGAAAAGAGGTTTAGGTATAATATCTGGTGTTTCTTCAATGCAGGGAAACAAAGTGTACACACAAGTAGAAAATACTCAAAATTGTTTATTCGTTGGACTCGAAGCTGGATATTATTTCGATAAATGGGCATGGTTGTCTGCCAGTATAGACAGCTATTTTGGAAGAAATAAATATACATCAAACAATTCATTGCTATTATCAGAAAGCAAAGGCAACGAATGGGGTGTGAATACATATTTAGACTTCACCTTTAATAAAAGTCGCACATGGACAGGTTTTATATCTGGAGAATATACGGGACGCAAACAAACAACTGCAGCCACTATAGAACCACTATACGATTTAGGCATTGGAATGAGCTATTTTTTGCTGAACAGACGCTTGTCGCTTACTGTTTCAGGGCTAAACCTCTTATCGTCAAGATATAAAGGAGTTAGCTATCGTCAGGGCTATACTATATCGTTTAATAACCGATACGATTATCCAACGCTCTATTTTTCAATCTCTTATAAGTTCTCGAATGGTAAAGATAAATCTTCGTTGCGCATATCTGAATCGACAGAAGACATAGAAAACAGATTTTGATAGCATTAACAAGATAAGTCGGGTTGCGGTTTTAAGAACTCATTGCAGCAGTACACCTACTGTGAACAACAAACCAATGCGCAAAAACAAACGTTCTGCGCATTGGTATCATAGGCTACAAATGTTTAAGAATTTACACCAACATATAGCTGTTACACCCCCTTCGGAACCAAAATTAGGTGCAGCCTTCTAAGCCTTCTTTTCAGCAACTTTTACACGTTAGTAGCCTATAATGATAAGCGTAAAATGCTTACATTAAGAAAGGCGAAAACTGCTATGTGCAAATTAGATATCTATAACGAACGTTTCAGATATCTGTCGTAATCGTCTCAGATATCTGTCGCAATCGTTTCAGATATCTGTTTTTTTTGTATTGCTCGAAATAGGAATAAACAAAAAATATTCATCGTTTCGTTGATATCTATTAACAATATTAAATTTGCTTGTTTCAGAGCTATTTGCTATCTTTGCAACAAAGAGAAAATTAAAAACAAACATATTGCAGGCGTTTTACTAACACTATTAAAGCATACCAATATATTGATCGGAAATATACTGGAACAGACGCACAAAAAACGTGATGCAATGTTTTACGAGTATTGAAAAGAAACAATAATAGCGAAGTATTTAAAAAGTTGTAGAACGCTGCTATATTGAAATTTAGAACCTTATACAACAAAACAGCTTACAAAGCATCTGTTTTTTTGAAATACAGAAGAATATACATTTATGACAAATATAGATACTACAAATATGTGCTCTCACCTTAAAAAGAAGCTGTTTGAGGCTGATGGCATATACCATTCTGTTTGGGAAGCAATACAAAAAGACGAAGAACTTAGTGCCGTTGTTCGCTCTCGGCAGTTGCACATTTACCGAAATGGTAAGAAAATAATGGTGTTAGCTGGTAAGGCTGCACCTAAACTTATATGCAATGATAGGCTTAACCAGCTAATAGAAAGGGGTGGTAAATGAAAAGGGCTATTGTTATGGGTGCTAGTAGTGGCATTGGACACGAAGTGGCACAACTGCTTATTGCCGATGGGTGGACTGTAGGTGTGGCTGCACGGCGTATCGACAAATTAGCCGACTTACAAAATGTTGCTCCCGAACGTGTGGTTGTTGCTAAAATTGATGTTACTGACAACAACGCCGAAACAAACTTTCGCCAACTTATTGAGCGCATAGGAGGGTTAAATCTTTACTTTCACTCAGCAGGAATAGGGTGGCAAAACACAACTTTAGACCCCGACAAAGAAATTAAAACAATGGAAACCAACGCCACAGCATTTACACGAATGGTGGGTGCGGCATATCGATACTTTACTGAGAATGGTGGCGGACATATTGCCTGTATCACTTCAATTGCAGGAACAAAGGGACTTGGTGTGGCTCCAGCATATAGCGCAACAAAGGCTTTGCAGAATGTTTATATTCAGGCTCTGGAACAATTGGCTATTACAAAGCATCAGAATATATGCTTTACAGATATCCGACCGGGCTTTGTTGATACTCCCCTACTCGCTGGTGCTGCTCATTTTCCTATGCTAATGACAACCAAATATGTTGCACACCGCATTATGAAAGCCATTAAAAAACATAAACACATTTGTGTTATAGACACCCGTTGGCACATTCTTACCTTCTTTTGGCAATACATTCCCAACTGCATTTGGAGGCATATTCCACTTGGTCGCACATAAAGAATATGCAATGTAAATGGTTACACCGTAGGGTTGTTTATTGTTTTGTATGGGCTTAATGACCACATTGTATTAAACAATACACAAAAAACCGCCACTGCAATTAAATGCAATGGCGGAAGAGATGAAAAAGATTAATTACCAGAGAGTTATCACAACCCCCTTGCCTTTAGCAAACCAGACGCATCTGGTGCCTTAAGGCCCGTAAAATTGGAGAATATCTCCATTAAGTCCATTGTATTTCCACGACTCAGCACTTTATTCCTAAAGTCATCGCCCACTTTTCTGGTCAATGCGCCATGCTTTGCAAAGTAGTCAGCAATATTAACAGCTAATACTTCAGACCACAAATAGCTATAATATCCTGCTGCGTAACCGCCTCCCCAAACATGGTTGAAATACGATGTAGAATATCGTGGAGGAATTTGGTTGTTAAGCAATCCAACATCGTTTAGAGCCTTTACTTCGAAGTTTTTAGCTTCGGTAGCAGTAGGAACATTCTTAGTATCGAGCATGTGCCAAGCCATATCTACGCACGTTGCGCCAAGATTTTCACCTAAGGCGTATGCAGCCTGATAGTTTATAGATTTCAACATACGGTCGCACAAGTCGGCAGGCATAGGCTGGTTGGTTTTGTAATGTTTTGCATAATGATTGAACACCTCTGGTATGCTTGCAAAACTCTCGTTAAATTGTGATGGCATCTCCACGAAATCGCGTGCCACAGCTGTACCACTTAGTGTGTTGTAGTAGCAGTTCGACAACATTCCGTGCAGCGTATGACCAAACTCATGGAACATAGTAGACACCTCATCCCATGTTAAAAGAGTAGGCTGTCCGTCTGGTGCCTTTGCATAATTGCACACATTATATATAAGAGGTATCTGCTGGCGCATTTTGCTTTGCTTTGCAAAAGCACTCATCCACGCTCCGCCACGCTTTGAAGGACGACGGAAATAATCGCAATAGAATAGTGCCAACTGTTTACCATTATTGTCTATTACATCGAACACCTTCATATCTGGGTGATAAGTAGGTATGTCTTTGCGTTCCTTAAAAGTTAAACCATATACCTTATTTGCAGCATAAAAAATACCATTAATAAGAACAGAATCGATATTGAAGTATGGTTTCACTTCATCGTCAGCAAAGTTAAAGTGTTCTTTCTTCATCTTTGCAGAGTAATAGAATCTATCGTAAGGTTGCAAACTAAAGTCGGCTCCTTGTGTTTTGCGCGCATACGCCTCTATATCTGCCGTTTCTGCAGCAGCCTTAGGTTGGTATTCCTTTATAAGTTGGTCAAGAAAAGCATACACATTATCGGTATTCTTCGCCATTACATTCGATAATGCATACGATGCATAATTCTTATAGCCCATAAGTTGAGCCTTTTCGGCACGTAACTTAGCAATCTCCACAATTATAGGAAAGGTGTTGTATTCTCCGGTTCCATCGGTACGATGAATAGAAGCATTGTAAACACGTTCACGAAGTTGGCGGTTTTCGAGATTAGCAAGTATAGGCTGTTGTGTGGTATTAGTAATAACAATGCAATAAGGGGCTTTCCCGCCACGACTTTCAGCGTCTTTCTTACATTGTGCAATAGCGCCTTCGCTAAGTCCAGCAAGTTCTTTCACATCGTTTACCCATACAGTTGATGCTACAGAGGCTTTAGGAAGCATATTTCCAAAGTCTTGCTGCAACTGTGCTAACTTAGTGTTTATTTCTTTCATACGAGCCATTTTATCTTTTGGCAACAATGCGCCTGAGCGTACAAAGTTCTTGTATATCTCTTCCAGTAGCACTTTGTCTTCGCCCTTCAAGCTGTTCCGCTCATGGTCGTACACATATTTTACACGTTCAAAAAACTTCTGATTAAAGCTTATTTCGTTCTCAAAGTTTGTAAGTAATGGTGTTACTTCCTTTTCTGCTGCTTCTATCTCGGGTGTTTTATTAGCTTCGGTAACACAGAAAAATATGTTTTTCACTCTATCGAGTAGTAATCCACTCTTTTCGTAAGCCAATATTGTATTCTTAAAAGTTGGCTTTTCTTTGTTGTTTACAATTGCTTTAATTTCGGCACGTTGCTCTTCTATACCAGCTTTAATAGCTGGAAGATAGTCTGTATCCTTTATCTTGCTAAAGTCTGGTGCGCCAAACGGTAGAGCGCTTTTTTGCATTAATGGGTTCGAATACATTGATTTCCCTTTTTTTCCTTTCTGTATAGAGGCTGCTGCAGCCACAATAGCGGCACATGCAAAACCTGTTAAGAAGAGGACTTTTCTTAAGTTGTTCTTCATAAAGTCGTTATTTTTTGTTTTCAAATTATAGTCTTATTCTTTCTTCGTATATTTGTTATTTTCTCTCCTTATACATTATCGTATAGTACATTTATATATTGATTAATGCAAGATATACATTTATGTATAATGCAGTTGTATATTGTGTAATACAAGAGCAACCACTGTACGCTATGTTTAAATAGTGGTCTGACTTTTCAAGATATCTTTAATTAGTCGCCCATACACACTTGCTGTTCAGCCAATGGCACTTTCTTTCGTTTCCCGCTAAACTCTGTAAGGTCAATACGTATTATCTCTACACGGTGAAAGCTCTTATGTGCATACATATCGCCTATCTCTTTAAAATCTGGCGATAGTTTATCAATAAGCAAATGCAATGCTTCCATCTTTTCGTCATCGCTAAGTTGTATGTGTGCTGTACCAAAGAAGATAGCGCTTTCATACTCTGTAGTAAACTTTCCTGGTAACAAATTCACATTGCCGATAATACAAAGAGACACTCTATTGTTTACCTTTAATGCTTCTAACTTACGACCTACAGGTGCACAATGTATATATACACTGTTCTTACCATTCCAAACAAAGTTCACTGGAATGCCATAGCCACTGTTTTCTGATACCATTGAGAGCACACCGTACTCTCCATCTTTCAACAGTTCCAATGCTCTCTCTTCGTCCAGAAGTCGGTCTCTCCGCCGAACAGTTTCATTTACATACTTCATTTCATCTTTTATTTTTTGCAAATATAATATAAAACTTTGAAATAGCCAAGACTACATTGCATAAAAAACCAGAAACGATTGCCAATAGAAAATATATATAGAGGAACTTCCCTATTTCATAATTAAGTTGTATCTTTGCAAAGATAAAATGGCCTGCATCTGCCTTTACAATGGCAGCATTGAGGTTTACTTAAACTTATCCAAATATTTGAAAATGAAAAAGATTTCGCTTTTTGTTTTAACGCTTTTTATGGTGTTAAACTCACAGGCTCAAGTATCAAGACCTAAGCTCATAGTTGGTCTTGTAGTCGATCAGATGCGTTGGGATTATCTCTATTTTTATCAAAACGAGTACGGACAAGGTGGGCTTCGCCGGCTTCTTAACGAAGGTTTCTCTTTTGAAAATACACAAATAAACTATGCGCCAACTGTAACAGCCATTGGACACTCGTCTGTTTTTACAGGGTCGGTACCAGCATTGCATGGCATTTGTGGTAACAGCTTCTGGCAGGACGACCAATATGTGTACTGTTGCACCGATACTACTGTGCGTAGCGTAGGCTCGGACAGTAAGGAAGGACAAATGAGCCCACACAGATTGCTTACCACTACAATAGGCGATGAACTGCGATTAGCTACCGACTTTCGTTCAAAAGTTATTGGTGTGGCATTAAAAGACCGTGCTGCTATTCTACCAGCTGGACATTCTGCAAATGCAGCATATTGGTGGGACACATCTGCTGGTCACTTTGTTTCTTCTTCGTACTATATGGATAAACTACCAGAATGGGTAGAGAAGTTTAATAAAGACAACCATACAGCACCTAATTATAATATTAAGACATCGAATGAAGGGGTTACAATGACTTTCAAAATGGCTGAGGCTGCACTTGAAAACGAACATTTAGGACAGGGCAAAGAAACCGATATGCTTACTGTTAGCATTTCTTCTACCGATGCCATCGGACACCAATATAGCACACGTGGAAAGGAAAATCACGATGTTTATATGCAGTTAGATAAAGACTTGGCTCAATTCCTTAATGTGTTAGATGCCAAAGTGGGACGTGGAAACTATCTTCTATTCTTAACAGCCGACCACGGTGCTGCTCACAATTATAACTTTTTAAAGAAACATCGCATTCCTGCTGGTGCTTTCGAATATAAAAAGGCTGTAGAAGACCTTAACAATCACTTACAAGAAAAGTTCGGAATAAAGCCTGTTATGGGCGAAGACAATTATCAATTCGCCTTTAACGATAAGATGATAACACAAGCTGGAAAAGACAAAGACGATGTTATCAACGAAGCAATAAAATTCTTAAAGCAAGATCCTCAATATATTTTTGTATTCAACGAAGAACGTGTTGCTACCGAAACCATGCCCGATTTCATCAAGACACGCATGCTCAATGGCTACATGCGCAACCGTTCGGGCGAAATAGGTGTGGTTACTCGTGCGCAATTCTTTGGTGCAAAAAACTCTCCAAACTATATTGGCACTCAACACGGACAACCATATCCATACGATACACACATTCCATGGGTTATGTTCGGTTGGCATGTAAATCATGGAGAAAGTACGCAAGAGGTTACTATAAACGACATTGCTGCTACCGTTTGCGCTATGTTGAAAATACAAATGCCAAGTGGCTGCATTGGTAAAGCTGCATTACGATAAACTCTAAAAACACACTATGCACATTGCAATTGCAGGAAATATTGGTAGTGGAAAAACCACTTTGACAACTATGCTGGCAAAGCGTTACGGCTGGGAACCACGCTACGAATCGGTGGAATATAACCCATATTTGGACGATTACTACAAAGATATTAAGCGTTGGTCGTTCGCTATGGAAGTCTTCTTTCTGAAAGAACGCTTTAAAGATTTGTTAGAAATCAGCCAATCGGAAAATAATGTTATTCAAGACCGCACCATCTACGAAGGTGTCTATGTGTTTACGGCTAACAACTACGCAATGGGCAATCTTGATGAACGCGATTACGAAACGTATATGGAGCTGTTCGAAGATATGACCGATGCTGTTAGATATCCCGACTTAATGCTTTATCTACAAGCTTCGGTCAGTCATTTGGTTGCAAACATAGAGAAACGAGGACGTAACTACGAACAACGTATGCCGCTAGATTATTTGGAGAATATAAACAAACGATACGAAGACTTCATACAAAATCAGTATAAAGGGCGTGTTCTCACCATTAATGTAGACGAACTCGACTATCAGAACAATCCAAAAGACTTTGGCTTCATTACCGATAAGATAGATCGAGAGCTATTTGGATTGTTCTAATCATTTAATACACTTACTATTATATCACAATAAAAAGAATATGCACATAGCAATAGCAGGAAACATTGGAGCTGGCAAAACAACTCTTACAACAATGCTTGCCAAACGATATGGTTGGACTGCACAGTTCGAACCAGTAGACAACAACCCCTATCTATCCGACTATTACGAGGATATGAAACGTTGGTCGTTTAATCTTCAGATATATTTTCTTAATAAACGATTCAGAGATGTGGTAGAAATATTACGGTCGAACGACACCATTATTCAAGACCGTACTATTTTTGAAGATGCTCGCATTTTCGCACCTAACTTACACGATATGGGGTTGATGAGCGATAGAGACTTCGATAACTATATACAGCTGTTCGATTTAATGCTCAGTTTGGTAAAGCTCCCTGATCTACTAATATATATAAGGAGTAGTGTTCCGCACCTTATTGAACACATTCAACGCAGAGGAAGAGATTACGAGCAAACTATGCGCATTGATTATTTAAGAGGATTAAATGAAAGATACGAAGATTGGATTAAAACATACAACGGAGAACTAATGATTGTTGATGGCGATACCACCGACTTTGCAGAAAATCCGCAAGACTTTAAACGTATTGAAGATATGATAGATGCTCGCTTATTTGGACTATTTCCGCCTAAAAAGTAATAAGCTCTACCCTACTTCGATACGACTAACTTGGTTGAATGATTTCGCTAAATCAATATAACTATAAATGAAATAACATTGTAGAAACAAACACTATGGAAAAAGTAAAAACATTAATCATAGGTAGTGGCCCTGCTGGATATACAGCTGCTATCTACGCAAGTCGCTCTAACTTAAAGCCTGTGCTATACTCTGGCTTACAACCTGGCGGACAATTAACAACAACAACCATCATTGAGAATTTTCCCGGATTTAAAGATGGCATTGATGCTAACCAACTAATGTTGGAGATGAAGGCGCAAGCTACTAATGTTGGCGCCGACATTCGCGATGGTTCCATAACAAGAGCCGACCTTACTAAACGTCCGTTTATTATTGAAGACGAACGTGGCAACATTATAGAAGCTAACACGCTTATTATTGCAACTGGTGCAAGCGCAAAGTATCTTGGGTTAGCTGACGAAGAAAAATATCGCGGACAAGGTGTTAGTGCCTGTGCTACCTGCGATGGTTTCTTCTATCGCAAGCGCACTGTAGCTGTTGTGGGTGGCGGCGATACTGCTTGCGAAGAAGCTATGTATCTGTCAAGCTTGGCTAAAAAAGTATATATGATAGTGCGCAAACCCTATCTGCGTGCAGCCGAAATAATGCGTAAACGTGTAGAAGAAAAAGAGAATATAGAAATTCTTTACAACACAAACACTCTTGGACTATTCGGCGAAAATGGCGTAGAAGGAGCACATTTAGTACGCTTTAAGGGCGAAGAAAACGAAGAGATATATGATATACAGATAGATGGTTTCTTCCTTGCTATAGGCCACAAGCCTAACACAGACCTATTTAAAGGTCAATTAGAGTTAGATGCACAGGGCTTTATTGTTACACAAGGGGTGTCTACCGCTACAAGCAAAGAGGGCGTTTTCGCTGCTGGCGATGTTGCCGACCCTATATACAGACAGGGTGTGGTTGCTGCCGGAAGTGGCGCAAAGGCTGCTATAGAGGCTGAACGTTTCTTGCAAGATAAGGGCGAAAAATAAAAACAAAACTACAAAAAGCCGTATAAAAACATAACTATTAAAGCGAGCTAACATTCTGTAAGGCTACTCTTGCACTATGTTAGCTCGCTTTGCATTTGCTATAAACACTATCTATATTGAGCAACTATAAACCTAAAAATGAACTTGGTGAAAAAAGAGAGCGTTTTCTGTGATATCTAATTCGTAACGGATAGATATCTAAAACAAACGTTACAGATATCTAAAACGAATGCCACAGACGTCTAAAACAAACGTGAGAGATATCTGAAACGTGAGCTACTATTTTATACCTACTTTCTTAAACATTTAATACGTTCTATCTATTTGGTAAACAGGCAGTAGAAACCATTTACAACCTTCCTACTCTTTTTCGGCTGAAGCCAAATTTGCAAGGCTCTAATGAGGCATTTAGATAAAACAAAACCTTTTTGCGGGCATAATGAGTCTTTTAAACTAAATAGCATCGGCTGCATGGTACGAGCTGCGTACCAACGGACCGCTTACCACGTGTTTAAAACCTTTCTCTAAACCTATTTTCTTGTATTCGGCAAACTGTTGCGGACTTATATATGCTTTCACTGGCAAGTGTTTAGCTGTGGGCTGCAAATATTGTCCTAATGTTAAACGCTTACAGCCCGTAGCCAAAATATCGTCCATCGTCTGTAATATCTCTTCGTGCGTTTCGCCCAATCCCAACATAAAGCCTGTTTTAGCTTGCACACCACAACGTGTTATCTCTGCCAGTACCTCCAAACTACGGTCGTATTTAGCCACACTACGCACCGATGGCGTCAGTCGGCGCACCGTTTCCATATTATGTCCACACACATGCGGTTGTGTTTTCAGCACCTTTTCTATCAATTCCTTCTTCCCCATAAAATCAGGAATAAGCAATTCTATCTTTGTTTCCGGATTTAGTTGTTGTATAGCCTCCACTGTTTTCACCCAATGTTCGGCACCATAATCGGGCAAATCGTCTCGGTCTACTGATGTAATAACAGCATAACGCAGGTTTAAAGCCTTTATCGATTCAGCCACATGGCGCGGCTCGTTTGGATTTAAAGCATTCGGACGGCCACTTAATGTGTTGCAAAATCTACACTTACGCGTACAAATGTCTCCTCCTATCATAAGTGTTGCAGTGCGTGCAGCCCAACATTCTGTACGGTTCGGGCACAGTCCGCTGGTACAAATAGTGTTCATTTGGTGGCGTGCTAATATGCCCGCTGTTTCGCCAGACGATTTCTTCGATGTTAAATTTATCTTCAACCAGTCGGGTTTCATCACGTGTGGCGGACGACCAAAAAGCAAGCGTAAGAATTGTTCGGTGGTAAAATTGCGTATAACGTTGCCCATTTCCACACCTTCAATAGCATTAGCTACAGCTTCACGAGAGAAGTCTACACCATGCAAAAGGTTCAGCAATTCATTGTCTAAATCGCCAGATAAGAAATAATCGCCCATCAAGTTTATATTCACAATCTTGTTGTTCTTCAGTTCAATATGTGCCTGAATGGTACCTACATCGGCAAAACGTTTCTTACGAACCTCTGTGTATTTTGGATTCTTACCATATATAAAGTTGTCGGAAGCCAATTCCTTCTCTATCTCAGCAATTTGTTGCATATCATCGGGCGTAAGTTCCAACACTTCGTTACCACACATATACTGTCGTACGTAAGCCATAAATGCTTCTATATTCAGCGTGGTGTAAGTTCCAACATTTGTAACACGCTGTCGCACAGAGGCAACTCCTTTGCTTTGCAACTTCTCTTTACCGGGTGTTAGTGCTTGCGAAAGATGTTCTAATTGTGTGCTAAATAAGAGCGAATTGTGCAACACGCTACGCCCCTTAAGACGATAGAATGCACTGCCCGCTACTTTTTTTCCATCAACAAGTATGTCGTTTCGTCCAGAAAGTTCGGTATTTATACCTAAGCTTTTTATCATTTCTGCTATGCTTTTCATATACTCAATAAAGGCACTATTAACGTTTTCAGCAAACGAAATGTACGAAAACTGCATACAACCCTTATCGGCATAAATACAACCGCCACCGCTTTTGCGCCTAAAAATGTGTATATTGTTGCGTTTGCAATAGTCTATATTCACTTCGTTCTCTATTAGTTGGTTGCGCCCCAACATAACTGTTGGTTCTACACGCCAAGCCATAAAGTAATCATCGTTAGTGTATTTACGCGCTACATATTCTTCTACGGCAAAATAAAAAGGCAACTGGTGTATTGTTTTCTGTTCAGGAATGATGATATATTTCATTGTTCAGACAATTGTTTTCAATGTGTTTTAATAGGCTGTTTCACCTTATTTATATATATTTTTATGCGATTTTTAGCAGCAAAACCATATCACTTACTAGCATCGCCGATGGCTTGCAAATGTACAAAAAAATATTGATTTATACTAAAATACACTCTTTTTATTACAAACTATGCTTTGCAGAGAGATTAAAAAAGATGAAATAACGCTATAAAACAAATATTTTCTCTACCTTTGTAGTAACGTTCTTCGCTATAACAGGCGCAAAATGTAATAGAAATAATGATACTATAAGATTTAAAAACATTGATTATGAAGAAGCTACAACAAGTTTGTATGCTGGCAGTTTGTATGCTAATACTAATGATTGCAGCCGTCCAGAGAGATGGAAAAATATGGGGACATCGTCTGAAAGCAACAAAAGCCGACTCTCTAAAAACTGCAAGAGTAGACACAATGCGTACGCTCGACGATGGAACAAAAGTGATAAACACCACTGTTTTAGGCAAAGATATTACAGGGTATGGAGGCAACGTACCTTTAGAAATATACGTTAAGGAAAGTAGAATTGTGAAGGTAAAGGCATTAAAGAATGCTGAGACTCCAGAATTTTTTGCCGAAGTGAAACCATTGCTTAGCAAATGGAATGGTAAAACCATAAACGAAGCTCAACAGCTGAAGGTTGATGCTATAAGTGGAGCTACCTTCTCTTCGCGTGGCGTAATAGGAAATATGAAGCGCGGACTGGCATACGCTTCACAAAAAGCAATAGAACCCAGCATATTGGAGCAAATGAATATTGATGCAAAAACCATTTCGGCATTAATAGTGGTGCTCTTAGCTGCTATTGTTCCGTTGTTTTATCGCAACAAACACTATCGCACCATACAACTATTGTTAAACGTTGTGGTGCTGGGCTTTGGCTGTGGCACGTTTCTTTCGTGGTCTATGTTTGTTAATTTCGTATCGAGTGGTATTAACTTTTGGGCTTCGCTCGTGCCTATTATTATGCTAACTACTGCCTTTATTTATCCGCTTTTTGGTAAGAAAAACTATTATTGCACAAATATATGTCCGTGCGGATCGCTGCAAGACTTAGCTGTGAAAACTAAGAACAAGAAGTGGCACATAAGCAGTAAGGTTGCGAAACGCCTTAATGCCGCCCGAAAGTTTTTATTTGCAGTGCTGTTGGTGCTTTCTCTTGCTGGCATTTGGTTTAAGTGGATGGACTATGAGATATTTTCTGCCTTCATCTTTCAAACGGCATCGGTGTTCGTTTTAGTGCTTGGCGGTGTGTTCTTTGTGCTTTCGTTTTTTGTTGCTCGTCCTTATTGCACGTATGTTTGCCCCACAGGAACTTTGTTTAGAATAGCCGAACGTCGCTAATTTGCTATGCTATAGCATTTTTATAACTGAACAGAAAAGGGAGTTTTAAATAATGCAAGAAGAACACAAATACGCTACGCAATTCGTAAGTGCTCTATAAAGTTTAGAACACTTACGAACTGCGTTTAATACAAATGATGTTATTAGAGGCTGACTATTTGGGCTGTTAAGGTTTATTTATTCTTAACATGTCCTGTACGCTTTAGCACGCCCCAAGTTTGCAATTCGCCTTTAATAGCCTTTAAATAGCTCTTAAAAAGCACGTAATACATAATCCAACGATAGAAGAAACGTTGTGGAATTATCCAAAGAAGCACCCACAAACGTTCGTGTTCAAATATGTAAGCCATTATAGAAACACTTGCATCTACAAGCAAAAACACAAGATAATAGGCAAATACTTGAGCGGCATTGCCTGTAAACAAACCTATTATCATAAGTATATCGGCAAGTGGCGAGAATGTTGGTATAATGTATTGAAATATAAGCATATTTGGCATAGCCCACATACCAAAGCCTTTTTTAGATGTTGCAAATAACGAAGAGCGGTGTTTCCAGAATGTTTGCATTACGCCAAAACACCAACGTATGCGTTGCTTTACAAACTGGCGGAGTGTTTCGGGCACTTCGGTCATAGCCACAGCGTAGTTTTCGTTCTCTATTATATAACCACGCTCGTTTATGCACATTGTTAAATCGCAGTCTTCTGCTAATGTATCGGTGGTGAAACCGCCTACTTCTTCTAACACTTTTTTACGGAAAGCACCTATGGCACCAGGTACAACTGTGATGGCATTTATGTTTGAATATGCCATTCTATCGAAGTTCTGACTTGTGGTATATTCTATGGCTTGCCAATAAGTGAGAATATTTCGAGAGTTTCCTACCTTTACATTGCCCGCCACTGCTCCTATGCGCCCCGTCTTATCGGCAATAAAATGGCGCATTAGTTTGCTCACCGCATCGGAGAGTAGTTGTGTGTCGGCATCTATACACACCACATATTCGGTGGAGCATGTAGCTATACCCAAATTTAAGGCAGATGCCTTTCCACCGTTTTCTTTTCCTATGATGGTAACCGCAGTATCGTTATCGAACTTTTCGTGTACTCTTTTCAGGGTGTTATCCTTACTTCCATCGTCTACCAAATAGATGTGAAAGTTTGGATAGTCTTGTTGTTTAAGGTTGTTAATGGTGCGCACAATGTTTACTTCTTCGTTGTAAGCTGGCACTATTATTGATACTTCGGGGGCAGTTTTAGCATTTATAGGGGCATAGTTTCTATGGTTTTCGGCACGTTTCTCTCTAATCATAAGTATGTACATAAAAAGTAAACGCACAAATCCTAACACAAGGAACACCAAAAACAATGCTGTGAGAAAATCGCTAATGTGGTATATAAATTCGGCTAAACTAAGATTAGCCTGCATTGCGTAATACACTTTTCCTTTCTCAATGGGGGGCATAAGTGTTTGCCTACTCATACCCAAATATTGTTCTAACGATATAAACTGATAGCCTTCGCGTTGCAAAGTTTCTATTATTCGTGGCAAAGCCGTTATGGTTGGTTCGCGTGTTGCGCCTCCTGCATCGTGTAAAAGAATAATGTGTCCGTCCTCGTTGTGCACTCCGTCTATAACACGTTTATATATTTGGTCGGCTGTTACCCCTTGTTGCCAATCGTTAGGGTCTATTGATTCGCCCACGAAAAGATAATTTCTGCGACTTGCAATTATCATTGGCCATATTTCTTCGTGTCCTGTTGGATCGGCATCGGCGTTGTATGGTGCGCGAAAAAGAATGGTGCTTTGCCCTGTAACGCTCTCTATAAGCATACGCGTTAGCTTTAGTTCGGCATACGAACGGCTGTCTGAGTTTTCTGACATATCGTGGTGGGTAAACGTATGGTTGCCTATGGTGTGCCCGGCATCGAACACTTGTTTCACTAAAGGCAAGTTTTTCTCCATCTGTAGTCCTACCATGAAAAATGCGGCAGGCACTTTATATTTTTTTAAAGTGCTTAACACAGATGGTGTCCAGCGTTCGTCTGGACCATCGTCGAAGGTTATTACCAATTGTTTTGGCTTACATTTACCCAACCGTTGCACGGTGTATGTTGTGGGAAGCTCACGGTAATATTCTTCAGTTATAAGACAATTGTCTTTGTCCATAGTTACTGCTATTTTACCATGATGTGGTTCTGATGTTACATTAAGCACCTCGCCCGACCCCACAAAGTTTACGTCGTCGGTACCATTCAGCTGCATAAGTTTGGCTATAGATAGTTTTGCGGCATTTTCCCAACCCATATCTTTACCATAAAAGCGCCAAATGCGTTTATCTTCTGTGCCCAAACGCCATAAGCCAAAGCCTGCTAAATGATATTCGGAGCCAAAGCGCATGATGTTAAATGTGGTAGCCGCATCGGGAAAAAACACGTGGTGCAACGTGCCGTTGGTATTGTCTTGATAGCTGAAATTGAGGTTATAAGTATCGTCGTTAAACGCTATTTTAGCCTCAGCGTTCTGCGCCGTAGCTATAATTTGGTCGAAAGAAACGGTTGAGCCTACTGGTTTACCTTCGGTCCAGTCGTATCCGTAAGCTGCCAAACCTAACACTATTTTATCGTTAGGAACATTTTTAGCAGCCCAGTCGGTTGCTTTTTCTACCCAGCGTTGCGAACTAATGGCGCCTGGTTGGCTGGTTGAGTTGTGCTCATCGTATGCCATTAGAAACAAATAATCGTCGTATTTTGCAAGCTCTTGCATATCGTAATCGTCGTTAAAAGCTGCAATGGCTTGTGTTACATAGAGTCCACGAGCGTGAAAAACGGTAGAAAAATCTTTCACAAGCGTTATCAATGGTACATTGTCGGCAATGTTTAGGTCTTCAAGGTCGAGGTTTATACCCGTAAATCCATACTGTTCGCACTGGTCGGCAAGTTGCTTTATAAGTGCCATTCGCTTTTCCTGGTTGTTCATAATACGAACAATAGGCTCAGAACGGAACTTTGCGCCATAGTTGTTGGTAAGCATTGGCAATATAGGAATGCCCGCACTACGCATTAGCTTCAGTGCTTTTTTGTCTATCCTGCTTTCCAGTTGGTCGGTATTAGGGTTTATAAAAAACCACTCTGGCAACACCATATTGAGGTTTTTAATATTGTTTTTTAGCGACAAATAGGCTCGTTTGTCCCAATTTACATACCATGCAGAACGTATTCCCATTCGCGAATCGGTCCACTCGGCAATATATTTTTGCGTTAAGCTGTTTGCCTTTCCAACAAATCGGTGCTGTTTTGCTGCAATATGAGCATCGTTGCTGTGCATTCGCTGTTCGTGAAAGAAGTCGCGAAACGACTTGTATTCTTTCGACGTTTTATTGTCTTTTAGAAATGGTTTTCCAGCCGAAACCACGCTACGATAGTCGTGGCGAAAAGGCATTTGGGGGCTTTCTTCTAATGCGAACATTGCCAAAAACACTGCTCCCAGTAGTATAGCAATGGTTAAAAGTACACGTAATGTCCATTTAAAGCGATTCCAGCGTTGTCGCGAATCTGTTTGAAATACTTGTTTATCCATACCTCAATCTGTATAAATCTCCTTAGTGTGTTTTGAAACAACATACAAAGGTATAACATTTTATATATTCTTGCTTACTTTTTGGTGCAAAAAAGGTGAATAAAGAATTAAAATAGTGTAATAGAAGGCATTTGCCTGAATTGACTTACCAGACCATTGCACCATTATACATTTTATGGAGTTGCCGTCTGAAGGAATAGAAACAGATATCTGAAACGTTTACGACAGATATCTGAGAGACTCTTTACAGATATCTGAGACGATTGTCTTAGACGTCTAAAACTTTGCGCGTACATATACCATTGTGGCACAACACATTATAGATAGCAAAAAAATAGGACTTTCAGAATAATCTGAAAGCCCTAAAAACTCTAACTACTATTTACGAACAACCGAAAAGAGAATACTCTCAACCCTAAGCTACTGGGCGTAAAAAGAGCCTAAACACATATTTAGCAAAACTCTCTTTCGCATTTTGTTTCGTAATTTTGCTTCGTTCAATAGCGATTTTTATTTAACTAGTATTTTCTTTTTATTTATAACATATACGCCTGAAGGAAGTGTAGAAAGAGTTGCTGTGGTGCCCACTTTTGCACCCGAAACAGAGTAAACTGGCTGTGGTGTAGCAGTAGAATCGGCATTTGCATTCTCTATTCCAGCTGCAGTAGCTATAGTTAGCTTACCTTTTTTGTAAGTAAATCTGTAGTTTTGAGCCTCACCACCACTTATAATTATCTCGTATTCGCCCACCGGACTACTTTCGGTTGCAGTAGTTGTAACAACAGGAACTTTGGTAAGAACGTGCTCGTTTTCGCCATTTACAAATCCTCTATAGTACAATATGAACTCTGGATTAGGCTTTCCTTCTTGACGTGTAACATCGTTAGTAGTAACAGTAAGCATAGCTTTGTCTACTGTTAGTGTTCCACCAACAAGCTGAACACTCTTGTCGGCAATAGTGCCATAGTCTATATGGATTTCATATTTTCCTACTGGCGACTTAGCATCAGCTACACACGTAATTTCTGGTTTTCCCTCTAAGTACTCTCCACGAATGCTATATCCAAACTTCGGGTTTGGTTCGCCATATTCGCGAATGGTATTGCGCACTGTTACAATGCTACCAAATTCTTTTATATTTCTAACAAGAAGACCACCCCAACCACGGTATAACTTCTTTGTATCAATAGGAACTCGTAAAACGATATTGCTGATTGGACTACTTAAGAACATATCTTTACCCGCCTTTGGAGGTTGTTTTGCAAATATTTTTATCTGGCTTAAGCTATGACAACCTGCCATGCTCTCTTTACCTAAACTTGCGATAGAGGTGGGCAAAACAATACGTTTTAATCCTGTACAGCCAGCTAAAGCATAATCGTGAATACCAGTTATGCCCTCAGGAACCACAAGGTCGGTTACCATTCCAGGTATTGCACTAATTATTTCGTCGCCTTTTTTATTTAAGAAAATACCATCGCTGTAAACAAAGTTGTCGCCTCCATTAGCAGGAATATTCTCGATTGTTCCCAAAGCACGACAGAAAGCAAATGTACCATCGGCAATGGTTTTTAAGCCATCGGGCAAAACAAGTTTGCGCAAACTATTGCAATTGTAGAAAACACGCTCTGGAAGATTATCGTTAGAGGTTGTTAGATTACCATCTTTGAGGTATGCTCCGCCACCACTCACAATCTTTGCACCTTTAAGGTCGAGCATATACAGTCCGCCTTGTGTGAATTTTCCATCAAAATCGCGACCCGCCATCTCGCGAATAACACGGAAGTCGGCTCCATTAATCTCGCCAATCAAAGTAAGTTCGCCTATCTCTGTGCGCATATTAGCAGGAATGCTATCAGATAAAACGCCAGCTTTAGGCAACTGAATGGTACGGTTCTTTAATTCTTTAGGTGTACCGTAAACGCCTCGTATAACATCTTGGTCAGATGTAAACGAATACATTGTGCCAGGGTTAAGCAGGTCTATCTTGTAATAACCGTTTACATCGCCATTCCAACCCCAGTTTACACTTACTAAACCATCGCTATTATAGCCATCTAACACAAAGGCGTGTCCAGCGTCTTGTCCCATAGAACCCGGACTAACACCACCATAAATAAGTGGGTGTCCGCTTGATAGTTCACTGAAAATAATGTCCATCCATTCTTTAGAAGAATAGTTTGCACGAACTAAATGCTCAACATCCGAAAAGCCAAAATAAGTACGAAGACCTTCAGCGCAATCGTTCATAAAGGCTCCACTACCTTCGTTCGGACCTCCGTATCCCATTTCAGATGCTACGCCACAATGCAACATTAGTGTAGCCACAGCATTAGCTTCTTCGTTTGTATAGCTCCCACTGTAGTCATCTTTCATATTAGCCCAATCGTAAACTGTATTTCCGAAGTTAGCTTCTATGGCAGTTCCATCATAATCGTTGGCTGGATAGTATACAGTGTGTGAGCCTATGCCGCGTAAAGGGTATTTAAAGTAATTAAGAACCTGTGCTGTTGCCGTTGCTACACAACCTGTAAGCAATCGTCCTTTTGGCGTATTGGGCAACAATTTATTGTATGGCATTTGTTGCCCCCAAACGGTTGTTAGCATCGTTGGAACTTCAGACTTATATTTAGTAGGGTCTGGTTTAATAACATTAAGAGGGGTATTGCTTTTTACTGCCTTAGTTATCACTTCATCAATAGCTTTCAACCACCAGTTGAATCCAGGATTATCGCTTTGCGTATAATCAGTTTCCGATACTCCCAACAGTTCTGGTGCGAGGTCGTCTGCCGATATTATGGCAAACCCACCTTGTTTATAGCCATATATAGAATAGGCCTTTGTATGTTTTAGTTCGCGCAACTGTTCAGTGCTTCTAGTTCCGCTGCTTGTACGCTTACCTGTTTTGTAAGCACTTAAAGTTGTTTGTAGGTTAATTGCACGTGCTGCAGTTTTCTTCATATCAGCTGTTGTGCGAGGTTTAGCCCCTACCGCCACGGGCAGAAGTGTGAGTAGCACAAAGGCTACCAGCATTTTTTGTTTAACGTTCATATAGGTTTTATATTTAAAATGAATATCAATGAGAATATTAATTGAATTTCTAACAGCTATTCCACTCTATATATATAAAAATGTCGGTGCTCGCAATTCCCGATATGGGAGCGAACACCGACAAAGAGCATTTATTCTATAAGTATTTTCTTGTTGCCAACAACATAAACTCCTTTGCGTAAACCACGAAGTGTAGTTGTATGGCGACGTACAAGTTTGCCATCGACGGTGTAAACATCTACTGGTTTGCCGTCCGTTATGACGCTTTCGATACCTGTTGGTACATTTACTTCCACTGGAGCTGATTCTGTTCCGTCGGCATAAATGGCTGTAACGGCATACTGGGTATTCGCTCCAGCATTGACATCTACGCAATGGCGGACGGTAACAGGCACCTTATTGATGAGTGCGCCAGCCTTGTAAATGCCATAATATATTGGTGTAGGCGTTTCTTTTGTATAAGTAACGTCGTCAATTCCAAACATAAGACCAGTTTGTGGGGTTGTCTGATGAATTGCAAAATAGGTTGTTCCAGCAGGCACATTGATGGTTACCTTCTCCCATTCGCCCGATACAGCCTGACGATTTTTAAGAACAATATTGGTAAAATCTGTAATGTCATTACCCGCTGACGAATAAAGTACATCATAATTTTCAATATAAGCAACATTATTCACCGTCATATTATGCACATAGAACGATATTGTTTGTGCCTGTCCAGAAAGCTTTGGACTAATAATCCAGTTATCACTATTTACATAAGATTGCCCTGTTTCATCAAGCTCGTATGGAACTGAAGCATACTGCTGACCCGAGAATGGTTTCAGCCAAGGATTAAGGGTTGCCACATTTTCGCCTAATACAAACGGATTGAATATGATATAGGCGAACTGAGTGAACTGATTGGGATACCAAAGATCGTCGAAGAAACCACCAGAATAGCCGCCATTGGCATCAATAAGAGTCCAATCGCCAAACTCTGTAGACCATGCATCGTAGCGTTCGAAGTCTTCTGTTACTGTTTGAGGAGCTGTATTGGGTGCTTCCCATTCCAGTGATACATTCGATTGTTTCCTTGTTCCTCTCAGATTCTGTATCGTTGGCTTTTCAGAATCTTCAAGTCTGATGGTCGTTTCTGCCTTATTATCGGTGTTATCTAAGTCTTTATCGTATTCCACTTCTGCTATAACCTTCATCTCTTTTGCGTCTGCAATGATAGCAGATGATGGCACTTGGAAGTCTAAAGTGCAGCTACTGAATGGTGCGAGTTTATCATTCCATTCATAAGAATTTATCTCTTTGCCACCAGATTTAAGACGAATAGTGAAGTTTTTGGCTTCACATTCGCCAATATTCTCTACTTTCACCTGGAGTTTGGCAGTACGTCCCTTGACAACCTTACTTGTTCCAGACACGTTGATAGATAAATTGTGGCGCTGGACTTCCATTATACGAATGTTATCAACGAAGATTGGTTCGTGGTTAGTACCACTTACTGCTTTAAATCCAATAAATACGAAGCGCTCATTTTCGAACGCACTCAATGGAATAACTTCGTTAAACCATGCCTGATTGCTATTTATTAGAGAGTAATCTATCGTTTTTAGTTCGGTGCGTGTACCGTCCTGACGTTGCACAAATACTATTAACTTTGTGTCGGGGAAGTTCTTTCGTCCGTAGCTGAATATCAATTTAGGATTGGTAGTGCCTATAAGCGAAATCTTTCCTGTACCTAACGTACTTTCATCGCCTGTGTGTGCAGGTTCAAAACAGAGTGCGCCACCGTCCTTATCGTATGCTACGCCACGTCTAATCTTCCACGATGTGCCTTTCGTATCTGCCAACCAAACCAATGAAGAAAGCGATGCGTTGGCAAAACTCTCCTTGAATGGCACGTTATAAGCTTTTCCGGCAATGAGTCGGGTGGTAGCTATGCCACTGCTTCCCAACTGATTTTGCGCTGAAACGCCCCAATAAACAAAGTGTTGTTGCTCGCCAGTGTTAAGATCTACAGGCGTTACGTCGTAGCTATTCTTATTCTTAAACGAAGCCAAAGTGTCGGTAGGCTCTTTTGAATTTTTCATAGACATAACGTAATAGGTAATCTCTTCTGGTACAACAACGCCTCCATTAGCTCCAACAGTAGAAGTATTATCCCATGAAAGGGCTGCAACAGTGTTCTTATCCAATGCCTTCAATCCTTTAGGAGTAGCTGGTATATCGAAACCTACAAAGGCTTTTGCCACTGCTTCGCGACCTGCTCCTGCTGTATTATAAGCCACCACCTTATATATATGTGCGCCTTTTGCAACATTATTGTCCTGATATGTCAGAGCCTGACCGCTCATTGGGTTCTTCAAAACACCGAGTTTCACATCGTCGCGGTACACCACTGCCGAGTCTAATTGGGCAGTAAGGGCGTCTCCATTGACTGCTTTCACTGGCATTTTGAAGTTTAATGTTGCTTTCTCTCTTCCTGTTTGGTCTACAATAACGTGGAAATCGGTCGCTGCATCAGGCGCTGTGAAGAGCGCACCAGGCACCAATTGGAAGTTGCGAACATAGAAACGCCATTGGTTAAAGCCACTCTTATCGTGAATGGCAAGATGGTATGAACCATCTTTAGGTACCTTAAGTTCGTAAGTAAACTTTGTTTGTGCCTTCGGAACAAGTACTGGCTGCCCCACTTTCGCATAGTTTTCAGGGTTATAACCTTCGCCACAAGCTAGTTGGAACACCTCTTTAAACTGTTCAGCAAGCGTATTATAGGCTTCAAAAGAAACAGTATAGAGTCTATCTGCCTTTAGTTCAAACGGTGGAGATAGTAGCCAATCGTCAGCTACTCCCTTAGGATTATATCCCGACTGAGCCCTTCCTTTCCAATCATCAGCCAATCCCCATTCCCATGTCTGTCCGTCATCGTTAGCATCTATGGCTGTAAAGTTGTTGAAAGATTCTTCATCGTAGAAAGTTTCCTTAAACGGTGGCACTATAGCTTTGCCTATAACAATTCCATTAGAAGCCACTCCATTACCTTCGCGGTTACCTGCTTTCGGTGTAACAACAAAGCTATATTTATTCAATGTGGTAGTTGTGAATGGTACCGACAGACTGTTTCCTGCCACATTGGTCGCCACTTGAACTCCGTCAGGCATTCTTTTCACGTCATATATCACTTCCCCAACATATCCGCCGTGCTTTCCTTGCGTTACAGAATGCCATGTAATAACAGCCTTTGTGCCATCGTAGTTGAACTTTACACGCTCTATATCGGCAGGAATATCGTAGCCTACCCATGTAGTATATCTTACTTTAGGCGATGAGCCTGCAGCGTTTGCAATGGTAACGAGGAACTTTGTATCGCCACCAGGTACGGTTATTTCATCATCAACCTTAGCTCCTGCCGTAGCAACAGCCTTCTTTACAGTGTCGTTATTAGCCACAACATAATATGTAAGGTTGCCTGTTAGCGGTTCACCGTTTATCTTTTTGCTTGGAGCAGTGAACTGAATGCGTCCTGTGGTATTACCCTTTTCAAACACAATCTTAAGGTTGTTTATACGTGCAGGTGCCTCTGGTGCTGCTGTTGTTGTGGGTATTGTCAATGCTAATATCTGCGTTTCAGATGGCATATCACCTATTTTATTAGCACGACCAGTTGTAAGGTCTACGTTATATAGCACCGACTTGCCGTCTTTATCTATGCTTGCCCAATAGAATATATTTGTTTTCTGATCTATCTCCCCACTTTGTTGGTAATAACTACCATCTGAATCTCTCACAGTAACACCTGTTGAACCTACTAATGTTTCCTTTCCATCTGTTGTACTAATGGAATAAAGATTCCCATCAAGTGATATTCCATAGAGTGTACCTTCTTTACTTATACCGAGTGCTACATACTGGCGTTCAGCCCAACCAATGAAGTTACGCTTCATCTTAGTATAATCAATGGTTCCCCACTGCAAATTCGTACCACTTTCGTCCCAGAATACGCCGTAAATCTTACCCGTGTTACGGTCTTGTGCAGTTTCCATTGCGCACAAAGAAAGTCCATCTCTACCTAAATTATCGTCAGATAACTGTTCCCACGTATCTATATCATAAGTGTAATGGTGTACTTTTATTTGACCTTCCGAATATGCCAAGAGGTCTAAATACATGGCATGGAACACGTCGCCGACTATTCCGCTTCCTGCATTCACCTCCATATAGTTCATAAGTCCTAATGGTTTCACTTCAATAGGGACTGTTGTGCCTACCGAATACATGCCGTAGGCAGCGTTACCCACCTTCCATCCTTCTTGATGAATGACGTTTCCCCACAGCACAATGCCTCCAGGAGTCTTCAAGAGTGGCGCAGCAAGTGGCTTTTGCAGGGGTGAAGCCACTGTCTGCAATAGCATGTTGTCTGTACTTGGACGCTGAGCGACAGGCATTTTGAGCGTTGAACCCATCGCCATGCCACCTTGTCTTGCCGACAAGGCGTTTCTTAGTGTACTCTCACGCTGGCTGTTGTTCTGTGCCATCATTGCTGATGACCAGCATAGCAAAAAGGCTATGATGCCAGCAAACATAATGTAAGACTTCTTCTTCATAAGCAATAAATTTAGTGAGTAATATGCCATCACGATGATGACGAAAGTTTCTCGGTTGTTTCGTACTTGTCTACGGTTATAGGGGTGCATAGTGCTATGTATTTATACATAGTTACAGCCTACTGCACACAAAAGGTCCATTTATAGAAATAATATGGTGCTTGTTTGCCTTAAAATAACTGTATTCGTTTATATATTGCTTTTTTACGTTACTCTGCCGAACCTCTATATATAATAAGGTGTACAACAGTGCGTGCTTTCTCTATTGTTTCTTTCGTTTTGAAGGTCCACAATGTTTTGCAAAAATAAATATATTATTTCAACTACACAAACGAAAAAGAAGAAAAATCTCAATATGTTTTCAACATTCTGTAAGCTGTTATTACGACAAGAAAAGGAAATTAGCGGTAAATGAAAGAAATGATGTGAGGTTATGGTAGAGCGATAAGGGGGAAAGACGAAGGGGTAAACTTATTTAACAATATAGAAACGCTAAGATTTCAATATTTGGGAGATAACAAATCAAAAAACAACCCCTTGCATCTTTACGCAAGGGGTGTAAGGGGGTAAACAAAGTTGTTTCGAAGCTCTCGTTATGCTTCTGTGGCAACCTATTGGGGCAATACCACCAACTGAAGACTATCGGTTTTTATGCGCACCTTAAGCCATTTGTAAAGCTGTTGCTTGTCGTTTGCAGGAAGTGTTTTGCTGGTTTTAATCACCGCAAGCACGTATTTTTGGGTGAGAGCAGTATCTACAAAGACTTCAGAAGTGTTCGAAAGGGCTATACTTTTAGCTTCCGGACAAATGGCTTTCAGCTCTTGTTTCATCTCTTTAGCCAACTCTGGATAACGTGTATAAGCCGCTAACTGCTTCTGTAAGGCATCGTTTTGGTACACTTGTTCCTTCCAATCGGAAGACGTTTCTTCGCCTGCTGCTACCAAACCGCGCTTCTTTTGCTGCATAGCCATAAGACTATCAGCATTAGCACCTTGTATAATGCGAAGTCGATAGTCGGCTAACTGATAGTCGGACAGGGCTTCCTGTGCCTTCTTAATGTTGCTGTTAGAAATAGAATTGCCTATTGTTACAACATCCAACGTTTTGTTTTCTTTGTCGAAAGTGTGCGAAAGAATGTAAGTTCCATTGTCTTTTATTTCGTTGCGCAGGAAGTTTTCGACGTTATTTTCGATGACACTCTGATTAATAATGCGCCATGTCATGTAGCCAGCAGGTATCATTGTGATGATAACAATACTTGCAATATAGTAGTTTACACGCTTCAACTTCTCCTGATTGACTATCTTTTTACGATGGAAGTGCATTAAACGAACGCCCACGCAGGTGGTGAAAGCGATGAAAACAGTATTGATGAAGTAAAGATAAAAGGCACCCAAGAAGTAAGATGTGTTGCCCATTGCAAGTCCGTAGCCCGCCGTACAGAGTGGTGGCATTAGGGCAGTAGCAATCGCAACACCCGGTATCACGTTGTTTTTGCCTTTTGTAGCTACTGCCAAAATACCGGCTGCACCGCCACAGAGTGCTATCAACACATCGTAAAGTGTGGGCGATGTACGTGCAAGAATTTCTGATTGTGCTTCTGTGATAGGCGAAAGGAAAAAGTAAACGGTAGCTGTAACAACGCTGAGAATGGTGGTAATGAGGTAGTTGATGATAGCTTTCCTGAACAAATTCAGGTCGGCTGTTCCAATCGCTAAGCCCATTCCGATGATTGGTCCCATCAGTGGCGAGATGAGCATGGCACCGATAATGACTGCCGTTGAATTGACATTGAGTCCTAAGGAAGCAATGAAGATAGCAAGAATAAGTATCCATAAGTTTGCTCCATGGAAGTCTACTCCCTCGGTTATCTGTTCTATTACGTTGTCTTCAGAGGCTTTACCGGGCATGACATTGAAGCATCGCTTAACTAATTGCCACAGTGTTTGGTTGTTGTTTGGGTCCATACGCTTTGTTTTTGTGTGTGCAAAGATAATGTTTATTTGTGATATAATGGTATTGTGGATAACAATTTTTTTCGGTGTAGCAATGGGATTGATGGAAATTAGAAGGACCATGAATAATAGGAAAACTGTAGGCAACAGGAAGGTCATCAAGCAAAAAAAGGAGCCTCACCATGGGGTGAAGACTCCTTCAAAAGTGGGTTACTGCATTAAAAGAATACAGCTACTGTGTGGTTAAACCTTACTTTACTACCACTTTTTGTGTGCCTTTAGCGGTACGCACAAGGTAGATTCCCTTTTCGAGGGCGATGTGCTGACCAGCTTTAACAGCACCACTAAAGAGGTTAGTGCCGTCGATGCGCGCTACGCTGATATAGTTATCAACGCCAAGAACATAGATACCTCCATCGGCAATGCGCAGGTTTACATCGGCTGCAAGGGCAGATACGCTGTTAATGCCAGTTGTTCCTATCTTCTTTAAGCATATATTGTCTAAGTAAAGGTTCATTCCTTTCTCTACATCGGTAGTGTTAGCATGGAATCCAATATATATTGGTGCCGTCTGTTTAGCTGTAAATTCAACAATGCGCGGAGCAAACTTGTCTGTGTCTTCTTGTGTATCAGGCACCAATTGTTCGGTCATAGCAGCAGATTCGGGTTGTAAACCGTACATCACTTCATACTTTTCGGTGCCGATGGTGCGTATATCGAACGACAATTCGTATATTGCGTCTTTCTCTACGGCTATGAATGGTGTAAACAGCCAGTCGTTTTTAGGAGATGAAGAGCTATATATCTTCATGAATTTGTAGTCGTTGTCCCAGTCCCAATAGGCATTTCCGTCGCCGATATGCTCTGTTGTGAAGAGCAATACTTCGTCGTTGGTGTCGAAGGTGGCGGTGTAAGGCACTTCGAAAGGCTTACCTATCATTATCTTATTCGATGCTGTTGGAATGCCTTTGTGGTCGTCGTCGATGTAAGGGGTAACATCGAAGAAGCATTTTTCAGCCTTTTCTTGCGTAACGTTGTAGGTGTATGGCGATGCGCCTGCGTTGCCTACTATTTCGCCTGAAGGCATTTTGCGCACCTGGTATTTCACTTCTGTTGGGTCTACGTAGCCGTTGTACATTCCTTCTGTGGCTGCGTCCCATGTCAATATCAGCTTATTAATATCTTCGCCTTGTGTTAGTTTCACGTTCTTCACCTGCTTTGGTGTATCGTGTCCTACGTAAATGTTCTTTATTTCTGCCTTGTCGCCATCGCCTTCTGCATTTATCACAATAACAGCAAAGCTGTGTAAGCCTTGCGTTGTGGTTACTTCGGCTGTGGTAGCCTGTCCTGTCTGTGTGGTGCCGCTGGTGTTTTCCACGCCATCAACAAGCACCTTGTAGGTTAAAGCTCCCGTAAGAGGCTGTCCGTCGTAGGTTTTTGTAGGTGCCGTAAAGCCTATTTTGCCTTTCAAATCGCCATTTGCGAAGTCGGCAACAATATCTGTTGGCGCTGCAGGAGCACCTGGATTCACTATCTTATCGCCCACCCAGAGGCACCCAAATTCCTCTTCGTGCTTGAATTCGCGTAGCATTGTGCTGGTCTTAGCCTTTAGGTCTATTTTATAAATGCCCGGTGTTCCGCCCCAATCGTCGAGCGTTGCTGCCCAATAAAGGGTGTTATTGTCGTTTGCGGGGAAGGCTGCTGACTGCTGATAAAGCGGATTCATGCCCGTAGAGAGTATCTCTGTGAATGTAGCATCGGTTGTTGAGATTTCTCCTACCCTACCTGCTGAGTTTATTCCGTATAGTTTCCCTTCTTTGTTAAAGGCTATTGCGAGAATGTTGTTGCCCAGTACGCCCACCTCTTTGCGTTCGTGTTTGGTTAGTTCGAGAGTGCAGAGCTTATAGGTTGTGCCGTCTTTGTAGACAGAATATACCTTGTCGGTAGTTTCGTCGTAGGCTATCGGACAACCTATAGATACCATATCGGCAGGCACTTTGTGGCGTGTTATTTGAGTGAAATCGTTTGCATTATAGATGTACATATACATATCTGTACCATAATCGGAGTCGTCTTTCACAAAGAAATAGTAGCGGTCTTTCACCTTTACAATGCCATAGTCGGGTGTATATGGTATTTTTTGCACTTCAGTAAAATTAGATGTAGATGCTGTTGTAAACTTATAGATACCATTATTCTCTCTTGTGCCAACAAGATGTCCGTACAAATTATATTCTGTTTGTGCCGTTACAGGTAGCGCAGCAAGCAGGCTAACAAGCAGAGCTATACCTGCAAAGAGTGTAGTAAAAAGTCTTTTCATCGTATGTATTCTTTTTATTAATTATTAGATAGTTCTACTTTTTAGATTATTCCCGTTTCTATACATTGGCATTTGCGCTTTTTATACGCACATATTTGTATCTTTCTACGGCGATACCTCTATTTTTCCACCTCTATATATAACAAGACGTAGACGTATATATGCTTTAAAATTGATATTTGCCAACAAATGGTAGTATTTGTTTGCAAATGTATAAATATTATTTTAAAAATGCAAACAAAATGGAATAAAAACTACCATTTATGCGGCTCAGCAGAAAAAAGGTGATGAATTTTCGGTGAAAAGAACTATTGCGGTAAGTCTTAATTATATATAATAGAACGACAAGTAGCATATTGCTGTTCAACAAGTTGTAAGAATACATTAATTAAAACATTCTATATAATGTATTCTATAAATCTTCTGTTGAATGGGTATATTTTAGGTGTTATAATATAGCGTTATATGGGTGGTGTTTCTTGATGATATCTGAAACGAATGCGACAGATATCTGAAACGTTACTGACAGATATCTGAAACGTTACTGACAGATATCTGAAACAAGCGTGACAGATATCTGAAAAGAAAGTAACTGTATTTAGCAGTTTTTTCTAAATATCTAAGATATTCTATCTTATTGAGAATAAACAAATAAGCACTGTTTATAACCTTTCAACTTCGTTTCTACTAAACTTGCATTTATGGTTATGCGAGAGGACTATATGTATGGTATAGGGCTATTATTGTAAACAAAAGTAGAAACTTAATGAAATGTTGTAACAAACAGTATCACAACAAATTGTTTACACGAATATAGTTGGTTTAATGTATGTTTTTTCATGTGCGGACGCTGTTAGAAGCGTCCGCTGTATATTAAGAAACGACTTATTGATAGTTGTATATTATAAGTCTTTAAATGTTTTGGTAAGATACTTAAAGTATTACTTTAACTCTCTTTTCACCTCTTCGAGTGCAGCAATCCAATTGGTATCGAGGGAGAATTGCGTAGGATAATCCTCACGATTGTAGTATGCTAATACCACTTCGTCGTCCTTATCGCCATACAATGGGTTGTTTATACTAGCATCGCGGAATATCTTTTTTATGCGGTTTTTGTCTTTATCGGTACCAGCCTTCGCATAATTCTTTAGATAAAGGTTCACGAAGTCGTACATATAATATGCCATTGAGTCTAACTGTGCATTCAGATGGGCTATTTCTTTACCCGTTAATTCCTTGTCGGAAACAGACAATGCTTCCAGCGTCTTGGTTTTTAAGTAAGATATTGCGTCTACTCTAAACGATGCTATCTTACGAATCTCGGTATCTTCAGACTTATCTGAAGCCACTTTATATGAACTTCTATAAATCTGGTCGTATACGCGTTGTGGTGTTTGAGCATAAGCAGTGGCTGTAAACAAGATGGCTACAAGTGCCATAGTTACCTTTTTAAAATTCATCATTGTTATTGAGTTTAATTGTTATCGTTATTGTTTAATACTATTTATTTTAACTATCTTATAATGTTTGTTCTTGCTTTCGCATCGTCTTAATTGCTATTCAACAATGTAGAAATAGTGTTATTTATATTTACTAATTATACCTATCTTTGTGCAAAAGTACAACTCTTATAACTTAAAACCGTACAAAACGCTTATTTTTTATAGAGTTTTATGTTATTTATTACTAATGCGCGACTTGTTTTTAAGTGCAAAATCTTTCCACGATCCATAGTGTTTAGCATCTGAATTAGGACGATTAGACTGCAGAAAGTGGCAATAGGCAGCACCCAGAGCATCGGTTGCGTCCATAAATTGTGGCATTTCGCTGTCTTGCAAGTGCAACAAACGTTGCAACATACCCGCAACTTGGTCTTTAGAAGCAGAACCATTGCCTGTTATTGCCATTTTTATTTTCAATGGGGCATATTCGTGTATGGGCACATCGCGTTGTATTGCGGCTGCAATAGCCACCCCTTGTGCTCGCCCTAACTTCAACATAGATTGTATGTTCTTACCAAAGAAGGGAGCTTCTATAGCCATTTCATCGGGTAAATAAGTTTCTATTATACTTGTAACGCGTTCAAAAACTTTACCTAAACGTAGATAAACGTCTTTCTCTCTGCGCATATCTATAACTCCCATCACCACCATTTCAGCCTTATTACCATGTACACGGATAACGCCATAGCCCATAACATTAGTACCGGGGTCTATGCCTAATATGATTTTAGACGGATTTTGCTGCGCTGTTGTCATATTTCTATCTATCCATATACGGATTATGCGCCAGTTCGTAGCCCATTGTTGTTTGCTCTCCATGCCCTGGGTAAAGCACAGTATCGTCGGGAAGCTGCGATAACTCTCGTAAACTACTAATCAGCTGAAACATACTACCGCCCGCAAAGTCGGTTCTTCCTACACTACCACGGAAGAGAGTATCGCCTGTAAATGCCACTTTTTCGTCTTTACAATAGAATGTTACACCACCGGGGGTGTGTCCTGGGCACTCTATAACCGTTAGTTCGTGATGCCCAAACTTTATTATTTCGCCAGCGTTAAAGGTGTGTTCAACAGGTGGGAAGTCGTAGTTTAGCTGCATTCCAAACATATTTTGCGCCTGTTCTTTGAGCGAACGCAAAGCAGGAGCGTCTTTTTCAGACACCTCTGGCAACAGTCCGAACGTATCGTTAATGGTGTTTATGCCGAAATTATGGTCCAAATGTGCATGCGTTGTCAGCAAATGTACGGGTTTAAGATGGTTTTCTTTTATGAAATTCACTATTGTTTGGCGTTCTTCTTCATAGAAAGCACCACAGTCAATGATTACACATTCCAGACTGTCGTCCCATACTATATAGGTATTTTCTTCTATCATATTGAACACAAAACACTTTATCTGTATCATATAAATATTGTTTTTTGAGTGTTATAGTTTACTTTAATGCTTGTAACAAACATACTAAACACGAGGAACATATATTAAATTCTTCTCTTCGAACCACGCTTCTTCAAACCATTGCGATAGTTCTTCTTGAATAGCTACCTTTTTATAGGGTTTCAATTCCTCGTCGAGTGTTCCTCCTTTCAGCACTATTACACCATTCTCCACCACATTATGGTTGTCTTTAGCAATGTTTTTGCGCACAATTTTCATCATGTCTGGTAGTGGCATCACAGCTCTCGACACAATAAAATCGAACTTTCCTTTCTCTTCTTCGCCTCTCTTGTGTTGCAAAAGCACATTTTCTAAGCCTATAGCATTGGCTATTTCGGTGGCAACTTTAATTTTTTTGCCTGTACCATCTATCATTTTGAAGTTTGCATTGGGAAACATTATTGCCAAAGGAATGCCAGGAAAACCACCACCAGTGCCAAAGTCGAGCACATTTGTGTCGTCTCTAAAATTTATAAACTTGGCAATTGCAAGTGAATGAAGCACATGGTGTTCGTATAAATTAGTTATATCTTTACGCGAAATAACATTTATTTTTGCATTCCACTCGGCATACAAATTGTACAAAGCGTTAAACTGCGCTTGCTGTTGAGCTGTTATTTGGGGAAAATATTTGGTTATAATGTCTGACATATCTATATTTTTCGTTAGTTTTCTATGGTTACCCGCACTTCGTTAGGATTTATTTCTCCTGGCGAATATATAAATGTTGTGGAATCGTCGTACAGAATAAAATTGGTTGAAGGATAGGGTTTTATCCCTACAAAGTAACCTTTGGCTTGCGCTTCAGACACATCGTCGTTATCCCAACCATTGTTTTTCGCCATTTGTTCCACTATTTTCTCCGCCAAAGTTGCTTTGTAATCGTCGCCAAAGGTCTCTTTCAGCGTTATTTGCCTACCAGTTTTTGGATCGATATTAAAGCAAAGCGAATATTTAGTGATTGTTTCGCCTGTCTTAATAGATATATTCGATATGTAAACCACATAGTTTTCCTTACCAGAAAGTATGCGCGTATCTATGTTAAGTGCCCAATCCAGCTGACTTGCAGCGTGTTCTCGGTCTTTTAACCAGCGTGCAAGGTCTAAATATTCCTTACCATAGTTCTGCACTAAACGTTCTATTACCTGCTGAGGTGTAAGTTTTTCGTAGCTTGTTGCAAAGTAATTGGGTTGCAAAGTGCCCATTCTAAGCAACGAATCGTTAGCTGTGGCATACTGTTTACCTTTTAAATACACATAGTTAATGTGTATTTTGCACGCAGCATCTTTATTAAACCGAATAATAGTGTCTATTTTAACTGTACTGGTGGGTACAATTGTCTTTACTTTTGCTTGCTTCTTTGTACAACCTATAGCCATAAAGTAAGCCAATACAAAAACTAAAACTGCTGTAAATATATTCTTTACCATATCAATTGGCAAAGTTACAAAAAAACTTTCGTAACTTTGCACACGATAATAATAATATAATGAAAATGATAAAGGCGTGTCTTTTCGATTTAGATGGTGTGGTTTTCCATACCGAACCACTTTATACTGAGTTCTGGAAGAGTATATTTAACGAGTTTTATCCTACTGAACAAGGTTTAGAATTAAAGATTAAAGGACAGACTCTCACTCAAATTTATAATCGTTATTTTGCTAAACAAGTCAATCAACAAGCGGAGATAACACGCCGACTGGACGCCTACGAACAACAAATGCCCTACACATTCGTAGATGGCTTTGTGGACTTTGTGCAACAGTTGAAGCAAAATGATATAAAAACCGCTATAGTAACAAGTTCCAATAAAGCTAAAATGGAAAACGTTTACCACCAACACCCCACGTTTAAACAGCTTTTTGATGCTGTGTTTACAGCAGAAGACTTCCACGAAAGTAAGCCTTCGCCCGATGGATATATCACTGCTGCACGTGCATTGGGTGTAGAACCAACTCACTGTATAGTGTTTGAGGACAGCTTTAATGGGCTTCGTGCAGGTGTTGCGGCTAAGGCACGAGTTGTTGGACTAGCTACTACCAATTCGGTAGAAAGCATTAAAGAGTTTACAAAAGAAGTGATACCAAACTTCGTTGGCTATAAATTAACTGAACAGCAATAAAACATAAACAACGTAATGGGCTATTTATCAACAGATAAAAAGAAAATAACTGCAATAACACTTCGGCAGATGAAGGAGGCTGGAGAGAAGATTGCGCAGATTACTGCCTACGATTTTACGACTGCAAAAATATTTGATGAAGCTGGCATTGACAGCATATTGATTGGCGATTCGGCTTCGAACGTAATGTGCGGAAACGACAATACGTTGCCTATAACCATAGAAGAGATGATTTACCATGCCAAAGCTGTTGCCAAAGCGTGTACCCATGCCTTTGTAGTATGCGATATGCCGTTTGGTAGTTATCAGGTTAATAGCGATGAAGGTGTGCGCAATGCTATCCGTATAATGAAAGAAAGCGGCGTAGATGCGGTAAAATTAGAAGGCGGCAGCGAGGTTGTTGCCACCGTAAAAGCTATTATTGCGGCTGGAATACCAGTAGTAGGACATCTTGGTTTAACCCCGCAGAGCGTACATAAGTACGGTGGCTACGGCTTAAGAGCTAAGAACGAGGCGGAAGCAACCAAACTTTTGAACGATGCTAAACTATTAGACGAGGCTGGTGTGTGTGCTTTGGTGTTAGAGAAAGTACCACAAGCATTGGCTACCGAAGTGTCTAAGCAGATTAAAACTCCCACTATTGGAATTGGCGCAGGCAGTGGAACCGATGGGCAAGTGCTAGTTTATGCCGATGCAATGGGTATGACACAAGGTTTCAAACCTAAATTCTTACGTCAGTTTGCCAATATTAGAAAGTGTATGACCGATGGAATCGGCGATTATATGAAGTGTGTAAAAGCGCAAACATTCCCTAACAACGAGGAATCGTATTAGGAAAAACAACCTATCAGGGGGTACAATATACAGGGCTATATGGTTGCGTTTTTAGATAAAAGAACACAATAAAAAGACACCCTAAAGCCACAAACAGCTTGCTATAACGTAGCACACAAATAGCAACAACGCAACACTCTCTTAGTCATATTGTTACTATCGTCTTACAAATACAGTAGTTTTGCAATACAATATCGGCATTTTTGCACTGTAAGTGTTGCGTATTTACGAAGTGTTCGCAACGTATTTTGTTGCGTGAATGTTGCATTTTTATAATTCGTTCGCAATATTTTGACAGTCTGTAAGCTGCTGTAGGGGTCGATTTATCGTGCCCACATATCTATATACACCCACGAAATGTGGAACGAAAATGCGTGTACGATGACGAATATATGCGTATCCGATGATGTGAATATATATATTCGGTGAAATGAAAATGTGTATTCGATAAAACGAAAATGCGGGCGTGGAAACAAAAATGTGTTAGTATGGTTAAACGAAAATATGAGTACGATGAATCGGCTCCTACGGTTGGCGGAGTGTTCGTTGTGCATTTCGTTGGTATCTATGGTCTATTTGGAGAGTAAAAACTCCCTTTTCGCAATACAAGAGGGAGGCTTTTTGTGTTTCCACTCTTAGGAATATCATAGATACTGAGTACATTTTAGCAAACGCGAAACCCTAAATACATCTTAGTTCATATTGCTTTTAGTTTTTATAAAAGCTCGCAACTGTTATTATCTCCCCCTGCAATTGATACACCATATATACAAAAAGGACTCGCTTGCTTCACAGCCTACGAGCCCCGTTGAACCAAAAATATAATCTGAATTTATACCTATGAAAAACTATTTACATGAAGTATTCTAAATGTTTCATTTACTTTTCTATCTTCTTTAAGCAAAATAACTTGTTAATAATTATCATGAAAAAAACCTATCTACCTAATAACTAAATTTCTTTACCTTAGTCTTTCTGTGTGCAAAGATACGCACGAACATCGAAATAACCTATATACAATTATCTATTTTCGCATATTTTTATATGCAATCGTTTGCAAATTAAAATATGAAAGCAATATTAACGTAAATCAAAAGGAAGATGCTTACAACTTAAAACAATTAGTAAGAGAACACAAAATGGTACAAACAATATTTCTATATTTATGCAAACACTGTTTATTTAACCTTACATCATATATAAAATATATACAAAACACAATAGCAAGATTGCCGTTTTAGGCTATTCTATACCATTTTTATGAATTTATTATAAGTTTTTTCTTATTCCTTATTTATATCTATAAAAATACTGATGTATTTTACGAAGATACAAAAACCCACTTTTTGCAGGTCAAAAAGGTGGTTTTTGTAAGCCAAAAAGGTAGTTTTTGCACGCCAAAAACCATACTTTTGCAACGCAAAAACCATACTTTTACACGGCGAATATGTAACACACAGATAACGAACACGTTGCGAACATTACATAAATGTGTTTCAAACGGATTGCAAATGCATGTCGAATATAGATATGTGGGCACGATAAATCTGCCCCTACGGCTGCTGACAGCCTGCCAATAATGTTGCTGACGGATTGCAACAACACAACATTCAAAAAACAAAAACCATACTTTTGCAATGTAAAAACCATACTTTTGAAAAACAGAAACCACACTACAGTAAAGTCATCGCTAAAAGAAACATAAACAATAGCCAATATTTAGAAAAATGAAAGTAGTATAAAATTTTTGTGAAAAATATTAGGTTGTATCATAATTTTTACTTAAATTTGCTGCATAAATCTACTAAATAAAAGAAAAAAGCAAAAGAACCAAACAACCGTGTTATACCCACTATCACCTAAATCGGGTACAGACAACACTGGAAAGCCTATAAGCTAACCAACGCCCAAGCCTCCGACACGGCGTTACTCCACAAGAGTTTCAACAGGGAAGGCATACAACTGTATGGAGAATTATCTACTAACGAGAACCAAAAACACAACCATTGTTATGGCGATAGTTGCTTTGTTAGCTCTCGCACAGCAGCTAAAGGCACAAACTAAGTATGATTTCGCTATTGCAGGCACGTGGGTTACATCAGAAAACTGTAACGATTTAACCGTTATACCTGGTGTAGAAGGTAGTGTAAAATACGATGCAGAAAACAAAACCCTATTTCTGAAGAACGCAAAAATAGACGGAGGAAATGCCAATGCTATCTATTCTACCCTCGAAGGGCTAACCATTAGGGTGGCAGGAAAGAATCAAATGCGGTCTGACTTTACCTCTACCATACAGTTTACACAGCCTATGCAAATTGCAGGAAGTGGTACATTAAACGTGGAAAATACGCAAGGCGATGCCATTTATGCCAATGCTACCAGCTTAATAATAGATGCATGCACATTGAACGCACGAGGATTAAACTACGGAATAGTGGGCGAAGATGGTAAAAACAACGAAAAACTAACCATAAAATATGCCACCGTAACAGCCGAAGGTAAGAATATTGCCTCGATAGGGTGCTTTAAATATCTTACACTAATGGGGTGCAAAATAAGTCAGCCTACGGATGCTGACTTCGATGAAGAGCTTGGAGGAATAGGCAAAGACGGCAAACTGCTAAAAGAACCTATAACCATTACACCCACAACATACCAAATATGGATTGCAGGAAAGCTTATAACACTGGACAATTGCAACGACCTTACAACCATTCCAGGTGTAGAAGGCACCGTAAAGTTCGACCCTGCAACACGCATACTTACATTAGAGAATGCCAATATAAGCACAAACGCACACTATGGAATACTAAATTTCATGGACAACGTAACTATTCAGCTCGTTGGAACTAACAATATTACGGCCCAACTAAGTAATACTATATATAACAACGACGACTGTTCGCTGAGCGTCGTTGGACCAAATGCTACCCTAAACCTACACGGTGCCATTGAAGCAAAGGACAAAGCGAGTCGTCAAGCATTCCAAAATCACGGCTCAGTAACCATTAGTCAGTGCACCATAGAGGCAAATGCGGGTATCAATGGCTTCTCTTTCGGCGAATGGAAGTTCGACCGTTGTAACATCAAAGTAAAGGGAAACGGCGACGATAAGTATCCGTTTGCAGGCAGTATGGCATACTTTACACGCATACCACTATTGGAAGGCTGCGCTCTAAAGGTACCTACTGGCACGCATTGGAAGGAATTTACCGACCAATATGGTACGTGCTACTCGCTCGTAGATGGTTCGGAGAAAGCCATAACAGACTGGATTACTATCACAACCGACCCTGCTTACATTGACAAACACACCATTCGGACTACCAAAACCACACAAAACATCTACTCTATTGGTGGTGCACGCCTTTCAACCGAACTCAATCGGCTACCAAAAGGCCTATACATCGTAAACGGAAGGATAGTAGCAAAGCCATAATCTGCTTAGAAACGGAGTGCATTGCGGGCACTCCTGCTACTTCTTTCCTATTCTTAAGAATTCTAAAAAGGTTCAATATACTTAATTTTTTCATTGTTTTAGATAAGAGTATCTATCTATGTGGCTAGGGAGTGCAAGTGGTTTGTACTCCCTTCGTTGTATATTATAGTGGGCTAAAAAGCATTTGTGCACTGCTTAAAACCAAATTACGAATTAGTGTTGTGCCTTATTTTGTTTTATTATAGAATAGCCAATTGAGGTTAAAACCCTTCTTTTAATAATGCAAACTCTACACGCATCTAAATTTATTTCGTAACTTTGTCGGCATCAAAACAATAAACTATTCAGAATTATGTATACACGCAACTTTCTAACAGCACTATTGTTACTATTTGGTATTGCCACATTCGCACAACAAGAACACTGGGTTGGCACATGGGCTTGTGCCCCACAAACAGTAGATAAAAGGTTTATGCCCTACAACAACCAGATGAATAACAGAGCTGTAAGGCAGATTGTGAAAGTGAGTATAGGTGGAAAAACAATACGATTGAAGCTAAGTAACGAACTGTCTACTACACCCGTAGAAATAGAGAGCGTATATATTGCACAAGCAGAAAACGGTTCGGACATACGCAAAGGCAAGGTTAGCTATCTTAAGTTCAGTGGTAAAGACGGTGTAACCCTACCGGCAGGAAAAGCAATATACTCTGATGAATTGCAGTTCGAACTACAACCGCTAAGCAAAATAGCCATTACCATAAACTATATAAAGGCTCCTAAACAACCAACAGTGCACATGGGGTCGCGCACAACAAGCTATATTCTGAAAGGAAAAGCCAATGCCGACACCAGTTTTCGCACAGCTTTTAAAGAAGAACACTGGTTTAACATTGCAGGAATAGAGGTGCTTAGCAACACAGCAACAGCCATTGCCATACTCGGCAACAGCATTACAGATGGCAAAGCAAGCACAAACAATGCACAAAACCGATGGCCCGACATCTTCTCGGCTACCATTAACACACCCGAAAAAGCCGAAACGGGAGTGCTAAATTTGGGTATTGGCGACAACCGAATACTGTCTGTTGGCTTAGGAACACCCGGAAAAGAACGCTTCGACCGTGATATTCTTGGACAACACGGACTGCATTCTGTTATAATATTCGAGGCAATAAACGACATTGGTACTTCTAAAAATCCAGAAGAAACGGCACGTCAGCTGATAGAAGCATATAAAGAAATGACGAAAAAAGCACATGCGCACGGGCTAAAAGTATATATGGGCACCATAACACCCTTTGAAGGGTGCAAAAGTTACTACAACGAAGCACGCGAAAAGGCACGCCAAACCGTGAACGAATGGATAAGAACAACACACGAAACCGATGGTTTCATAGACTTCGATGAGCTTATGCGCAACCCAGAACACCCCAAACAGTTACGCAAAGAGTGGCAAAGTGGCGACTGGTTGCACCCTAACCCAGAAGGATACAAGGCTATGGGCGAGCATGCAGCAAAGGTTTTGGCACACGAAATAAACAGTACAATCACCCTGTAAGGTACATTAAACGTGAGCCATACACAACAAAACTACCCCCTGTGTGGCACCATAACTTTTTAAAATATATAGATACTGTAACCATCTAAATATTAACCACTTACCAAAAACCCCCTTTTTGTGTTGCAAAAGATGGGTTTTTGCACGATAAAAACCCTATTTTTGCATTGCAAAAGTGGGGTTTTTGCAATGTCAAAACCCCACTTTCGTTTTTCTTCGGCACTATTCTTACAAAACGCACTCCATCATCTTGCAAAACAGAAGTCCTACCCCACTATTCAAATAAACCATAAATACACAAACAATACGCCACAAATGGGCTGCCAAAATATTACAAACAAATTATAATAACGCAACATTCACGCAACGAAATACATTGCGAACACTCCGCAAATACACCACATTCACCAACGAAACACGCAACGAACAATCCGCAAATACACCACATTCACCAACGAAACACGCAACGAACAATCCGCAAATACACCACTCCCACCAACGAAACTCGCAACGAACAATCCGTCAGGCGTAGGGGCCGATTCATCGTGCCCGTATTTTTGTTTTACTACACTAACACTTTTTTGTTTCCACGTCCACATTTTCGTTCAACCATATTCGTATACATTAATCATCGTACACGCATTTTCGTTCCCCATTGTGGGTATAATTTCCAATACTCTAATATTCTATTTGAATTCAAAAAGAACGATTTAACAACTTTAACTTATTTTTATAAGACCTTTAAAATATACTGAAATAAAAGTATTACCTTTGTACCCTACTTTGCATAAGTGGGTAAACTGCTTTTTATAAGCAGGCTAACAAGTAGCTAAAAGTAATTTACACATTATTATATATATAATAAATGAAAAAGTTTAGACTAGTGGACAACACGCTGGGGTGGCTTGCTTTCTTGATAGCTGCCTTTGTTTACTGTTCCACAATTGAGCCAACGGCAAGCTTTTGGGATTGTCCCGAGTTCATAACAATAGGCGATAAGCTCGAAATAGGACACCCTCCCGGGGCACCATTCTTTGCCCTTACCGCCAATCTTTTCTCGCATTTTGCAAGCGATGCTACCCAAGTGGCACGCATGGTGAATACTATGAGTGCGCTATTATCGGCAACTTGTATTATGTTTTTATTCTGGACTATCTCCCATCTAGCCCGTAAACTCATCATAAAAGACGGTGAAGACATTTCGTTAGGCAAGATAATTGCCATTGAAGGGGCTGCTATGGTGGGCGCATTGATATACACCTTCAGCGACACTTTCTGGTTTTCGGCTGTCGAAGGCGAGGTTTACGCCTACTCATCGGCATTCACCGCAGTAGTATTCTGGCTGATTTTGAAGTGGGAAGACAATGCCGACAAGCCGCACGCAGACCGTTGGTTGGTGCTAATTGCCTATATGACAGGTCTTTCTATTGGTGTCCACCTGCTCAACTTACTATGTATTCCAGCCATCGTACTGGTTTATTACTATAAGCGTGTGCCCGATGCCAACCTCAAAGGGTCGCTTGTTGCTCTCGCAATATCAATTGTTTTGGTAGCCGCTGTGCTATATGGCGTGGTGCCAGGCATTATTACTGTGGGCGGATTTTTCGAGCTTTTGTTCACCAATACACTCGGAATGCCGTTCAATACAGGTACCATTCTATATATCTTACTACTCATAGGAAGCTTCATTTGGGCAATTGCCGAAACATATAAGGATAGTAATCTACGCCGACAGAACATTGCATTCTTAACGGCTTTCGCCCTTATTGGTATTCCATTCGTAGGCTACGGTTGGTCTGCATTCATTGTTGGAGCCATAATCTTAGTGGCTTTCTACTTCGTTCTGAATATGAAACGCAACAAAGAATTGCTTATTTCGGCTCGCTTAAAGAACACCGCACTGCTCTGTATGCTTATGATGATAATAGGATATTCATCATACGCAGAGATAGTAATACGTTCAACAGCTAACCCTCCTATGGATCAGAACTCGCCAGAAGATATCTTTACGCTTGGAAACTACCTTGCACGCGACCAGTATGGCGACCATCCACTACTCTACGGACAGGCTTATACCAGTGAACCAAAGGTAGCAGAGGACGGTAGACACTACGAAATTAAACAGGGCAAACCGGTTTACGAACGTAAAGAAAAGGCATCGCCAAACGAACCAGATGCATATTTCTTGGTGCGAAACAAAACTTCTCAGGTGTTTGAACAGAATATGTTCTTCCCTCGTATGTGGGATAATGCACACGCACAAGACTACGAACAGATTATGGGAGGCATTGAAGGACACGACGTTGACGGCGTGAAGATGCCTACACAGATGGAAAACATACGCTTCTTCCTATCTTATCAGTGCAACTTTATGTACTGGAGATACTTCCTTTGGAACTTTGCTGGACGCCAAAACGACGTACAAGGATACGGAGAACCCGAACATGGAAATTGGATTACAGGTATCTCTTTCATCGATAATATGCTATATGGCGACCAAAACTTGCTGCCCGATGAGCTAAAAACAAACAAAGGACACAATGTTTTCTATTGTTTGCCACTCTTACTTGGTATATTTGGTCTGTTTTGGCAGGCATGGAGAGGACGCAGAGGCATACAACAATTCTGGGTAATCTTCTTCCTTTTCTTCATGACGGGACTAGCAATCATCATCTATCTTAACCAAACGCCAGGACAACCGCGTGAACGCGACTATTCGTATGCAGGCTCTTTCTACGCTTATGCTATATGGTGTGGACTCGGAGTTCTAGCCATTTACGACCGATTAAAGAAGCTAAAGCTGTCTGGAACAGCCGCTGCAGCCATTGCATCAATAGCATCTATCATCGTACCAATACAGATGGCATCGCAGACTTGGGACGATCACGATCGCTCAAATCGATACACTTGTCGCGACTTTGGACAGAACTACCTGAACTCTATGCAGGAAAAGGGCTATCCAATTGTATTCACCAATGGCGACAACGACACCTTCCCACTATGGTATAATCAAGATGTTGAAGGCGTACGCACCGATACTCGTGTATGCAACTTGTCGTATTTGCAAACCGATTGGTATATCGACCAGATGCGCCGACCTGCTTATACATCGCCAAGTGTACCTATAAAATGGAACCGACTCGACTATATAAGTGGTACAAACGAGGCTATTCCAGTGAGACCAAACCTAAAACAGCAAGTTCTGGATATATATAAAGAGAATCCAGAAGAGGCTCGGAAGCAGTTCGGAGAAGACCCATTCGAGCTGAAAAACATACTAAAATATTGGGTACGCGCTAAGGATTCGCAGTTCCATGTCATACCTACCGATACCTTATATATGACTATTGATAAGGCAGCAGTACGCCGAAGTGGTATGATGATGCCTACCGATAGCATTCCAGACCGTATGGTTATCTCGCTCGCAGGTAAAGAAGAGCTCTTTAAAAACGATATTATGATGCTCGAAATGATAGCCAATTGCAACTGGACTCGTCCACTTTATGTGGCTATTACTGTGGGTAGTGAGAACTTTATGAACCTCGGTGACAACTTTATACAGGAAGGATTGCTGAACCGTATTACACCTTTCAACACACGAAAAGGAGGTAGTTTCGACACTGAAAAGACCTATAACCTTGTAATGAATAAGTTCCGATGGGGAGGAGTGGCTACTAAAGGTATCTATCTTGACGAAACTGTAATGCGAATGTGCTATACACACCGTCGTGAAATGGCACAATTGGCAATGAATTTAATATTGGAAGGCAAGAAAGATAAGGCACTGAAAGTGCTCGAAAAAGCCGAAAAGGTGCTGCCAACTTATAATCTTCCACTTTCATTCTCGTATGTAAAGGGTGGTCCAATAATAGCCGATGCCTACTATATGTTAGGAAAGAAGGCTAAGGCAGAGGCGATGTATAACGAAATGTGGAAGACTTCTGCACAGTACATTCGCTACTATCTCAACCTGTCAGAGCGGTTATTCAATATCAGTATGAGCTCTTGCGCAATGCATTTGCAGATATTATACCAATATATAGACGCAAACAAGCAGAACAATCCACGCTGGGCGGAAGCTCATAACGCTGAGTTTATGGGTATGTTAAAGGCTTACGAAGCACGCGGAGGCAAGATGCAATAAGTAAAAGAGGCGGATTTTTATCCGCCTCTACCTATTTATAACATAACCAATCTATGAGATGAAATAAGTTAAAGCATATTTCTCATTATAGATTTGTATATGTATAAAGCAATAAAAGTAATTCTCTCGTGCTCAAAACACGAAGAATTTAATACTCATATAAATGTTTAATAGAACACAAAGAGTATACTTTGACGTATGTTTATAGAACAACCTGCACGCTGGATACGGTGGCTTTACCCACACGCATTGTGGCGAATGTCGCCCGATGACCATTCCGTTTATCTCACATTCGACGATGGTCCAATACCCGAAGCTACACCTTTCATTCTCGATACACTCGATAAATATGGGGCAAAAGCTACCTTTTTTATGGTAGGAGATAACGTTAGGAAGTATCCAGAACTATACGAAGAGGTGGTACGAAGAGGACATTTGGTGGGCAATCATACCTATCACCATCTCGGTTCGTTTAAACATTTCACGCTAACTTATGCTGTTGATGTTACCGAAGCCAATGCTCTTATCAAGTCTAAATACTTTCGTCCACCACATGGGTGGCTCCGTCATAGCGTCTATTGGTGGGTAAAGCAAAAGTACAGAGTGGTTATGTGGGACCTTGTAACACGCGATTATTCTAAATGGCTTACGGGACACGATGTTCTTCGTAACGTTCGTAGGTATGCACGCAATGGTTCTATCATTACGTTTCACGACTCATTGAAGAGCATCGACAAGCTTCATTATGCCTTGCCACGTGCTTTAGAGTGGCTAAAACACGAAGGATATGAGTTTAAAATATTCGAAGAAGGAGATTAAAGCTGAGGCTAAAAGTCTCGGCTTTTTTGCTTGTGGCATTGTACAAGCTATGCCTGTAGATGCCGAAACAGCTACTGCTGTGCGCCAGTGGATAAGCAAAGGCAGTCAAGCCACTATGGATTACATGGCAAACTACACCGAAAAACGACTTAACCCCTGCCTACTTGTGCCAGGAACAAAGACTATTGTTTCACTCGCAATGAACTATGCACCTGCAAAAACTATGGCTGCTACAGAGTTTCAGCTTGCTGCATACGCCTACGGACAAGACTATCACGATGTAATGAAGACAAAGTTGCGACAGCTTGCTACTATTATCGCAAATAAATTTGATACTGACGAGGTAGAAAAACCAACAGGCGAAATACGCATTTTCGTTGATACGGCTCCCGTTTTGGAACGTTATTGGGCACAAAAAGCTGGTTTAGGGTGGATAGGAAAGAACCATCAGCTCATTATTCCTAAGGCTGGTTCAATGTTTTTCCTGGGAGAAATATTCTTACCATACGAGTTTGACAGCTACGATGTGCCTATGCCGAACCGCTGTGGTAGATGTAAACGTTGTATAAATGCCTGTCCCACGTGTGCAATATGCGAGGGAAAGAACTTTGAAAGTGAGCGTTGTTTATCGTATCAGCTAATAGAAAACCGTGGCGAACTATCGAAACAAGCAAAACAAACAATGGGAACAACCATCTATGGGTGCGACCGTTGCCAAACCGCATGCCCCTGGAACAAGTTTGCTACACCCAATACTACACCCGAATTCCAACCTAAATCTGAGTTACTTGCTATGACAAAAGCCGATTGGCACAACCTTACCATCGAACAATATCGCACACTTTTCAAAGGCTCGGCTGTAAAACGCGTCAAATTCGACGGTTTAAAACGCAACATTTCTGCAACAGAATAAAGTTCAGGAAAGGGCTAAAAACCATAGAATATCCTAAGTTCATAACTACGAACCACACTTTTGGGTCTACAAAAACTACCTTTCTGACCTGCAAAAACCACCTTTTTGGTCTGCAAAAACCACTCTTTTGAATTGCAAAAACTACCTTTTTGACCTGCAAAAAACACTCTTTTGAATTGCAAAAACTACCTTTTTGACCTGCAAAAAACACTCTTTTGAATTGCAAAAACTACTCTTTTGAATTGCAAAAACTACCTTTTTGAATTGCAAAAATGGGGTTTTTACATTGCGAAAGTATGGGTTTTGTTTTTTGAATGTTGTGTTGTTGCAATCCGTCAGCAACATTATTGGCAGGCTGTTAGCAGCCGTAGGGGCTGATTTATCGTGCCCGTATATCGGAATACACCCATAAAATGACGAACGAAAACACGTGTTCGGTGAAATGGATACACGTATATAATAATGTGGAAATGCGTATTCGGTGAAATGGATATGTGTATTTGTTTATGTCAGAATACGGGCGCGATGAATCGGCCCCTACGCCTGGCGGAGTGTTTCGTGGTTATTTCGAGGGTGAATGTTGGGTGTTTACAGAGTGTTTCGTGGTTATTTCGTGGGTGAATGTTGGGTATTTACGGGGTGTTTCGTGGTTATTTCGTGGGTGAATGTTGGGTGTTTACAGAGTGTTTCGTGGTTATTTCGTGGGTGTTCGTTGCATTATTAACAATCCGTTCGCAGCGAAATGGCAGGCTGTTAGCAGCCGTAGGGGCCGATTTATCGTGCCCGTGTATACGTGCTCGCCACACATTCGTAAAACGTTGGGGCACATTTGCAATCCGTTTGAAACACATTTATGTAATGTTCGCAACGTGTTCGTTATCTGTGTGTTACATATTCGCCGTGTAAAAGTATGGTTTTTGCGTTGTAAAAGTATGGTTTTTAGTATGCAAAAACCACACTTTTAGCTTGCAAAAACTACCTTTTTAAATATTGAAAGTATGTCTTTTGTATTTCAAAGTAAAAACCTTTGATAACAAAATAAAATATTTTAGAAACATAAACAAATGCTTTTCACACTACATAACAAAGCAAATATGCACAAAAAAAGGTACTCCGAACAAAGCAGAATACCTTCTAATAATATGGAAAATTCTTTAAAGTTCCAATTAACGACATATAAAGTTGAAATCGGAATCGAACTGTTTGGGGTGCCGCCCTATAAGAACAGTATTCAATAAACAGTTAGCAACAATCTCTTCTTTACTTAAATCAACCTTCGGATCTATACGTACATCTTTCCCTAACAATACCTCCCATGGTCCGTTAAAGTTACTATCATCGGCACCAAAGAACATTTCGTTCGAGTCAGGATCCTCCATTAACTGGTAATGAATGTACTTTTTCGATGGAACAGGAGTGATATTTAATAGCAATTCATAGGCATTCTGGAAAGCATTACGCTGATGGCGTGCCTTTGGAAACATTAATCCGATGTATGGAAATATCTCTTCGAACTCGTAAGCTTGGAAGTATTCTTTTAGTTTCATCGTACTATTGCCTATCTAAAACTTAGAACTTAGCCATTTTTATAGCTACAATTGCACATTCATCGCCCTTATTTCCAAGCTTTCCACCACTTCTATCCTTAGCTTGTTGTAGGTCGTTTGTTGTAAGTAGACCATACACTATAGGTATTTCTGTCGTAGCATTGAGGCGTGAAATGCCATAAGTCACTCCCTGGCAGATATAGTCGAAGTGTGGAGTTTCGCCTCTAATAACGCTTCCAAGTATGATAATAGCATCGTAACCTCCGTTTAGCGTCATCTGGTGAGCACCATAAACCAATTCGAAACTACCTGGAACAGTCTTCACATGTATATTTTCAGGAATGGCACCATGCTTCTCCAACGTTCTAACAGCACCATCAAGGAGTGCTCCAGTGATATCTGGATTCCATTCAGACACTATTATTCCGAAGCACATATTACTTGCATCGGGGACAGAAGCGAGGTCGTAATCAGATAAATTGTGTAATGCTGTAGACATTTCTGGGTAGAAATTAGTTGCTTGCACGCTCAATGTACTTATCAATATCTTGATACATTGGAGACGTTACATACTTTGTTTTAATTTCTTGATATAGTTTTAGGGCATCGGCTTTCTTGCCTTCGCTTTCTAAAATGATACCCGCCTTTCTCAATGCCAATGGTGCTATGCTGATATTAACACCTTCAAAGCCTTTTGCATTTGCCATATCGGCAGCCTTTTTAAAGCTTTCTACTGCCTTATCGTTCTGGTTATTGTTGGCATAAATATCTCCAAGGGCCATCTGAGAGGCAGGACTAATAATCTGATCGTTAGATGTTGAGAACTTCTGAACGTACTCTAAGGCTTTCGCCCAATTGGGTTTTTCTTGGTGAGCATAGCATAATCCGACATAAAGATTAGCAAGATTGCCTGCATCGGTACTACTATAATCGCTTTGAACCTTCTGAAAAGCCTTGAGAGCTTGGTCGTATTGCTGTGCTTGGAAGAGCTTTTGAGCTTGTGCTAACTCGGTACTTGCATCTTCTTCCTGTGGTTCTACGATGAAAGTTCTATATAAGAAGAACCCAGCAACTACTACAAGGACTGCTACAATAGCAATGATTGCGGTTTTTCCGTGCCTCATAAAGAAGGCTTCCGACTTGTTGAGGGTGTCTTCGTATGTGCCCTCTGCTTTTTTGTTTACCATGTTTGTTTATATTATTTTATTATTTTCGCTTTGTCGTTGCAACACTATTGATTGCTAAAAGTTGATATAACGTGGCAAAATTACGTATTTTCTTGCACATATTGAAATATATTTCGTTTTTTTTTAAGGTTGATATTAAAAAGAGCGCCCTTCTATTTTAGGACGCCCTTTTATATTGTTTAATATGCAATATTCCTTATTTTACTGCTATTTTCTTTGTTATTATTCCGTTAGTTGTTGCTATTCGCACTACATAGATGCCATTTTGTATGGGCAAGTTAATGGTATTTGCAATGTTAGATGTGCCGAATAGCTTTCTGCCAGCTATGCTATATACATCTATACGACATACTTTCTGTGTATTGTTAATGCAAATTGTGTTGCCGTTTATAGTGCAATCTAGTTCTGTTTCGTTGGTTTGAACATTTTTTACACCTGCTTTTGTATCTATATAAACGGTTTGTGTGTTGTTGCCAGCAAGGGGAACTTCTTGTCCATACGCCTTTCCTTTGGGGCGATATTCGGCATAAAGCAGATACGTACCGGGCTTTAATGCAGCATCGGGAGTTAGTGCGAAGGTGTATTCTGCGCTTTTTCCTTCGTCTAAACTTATTGTTTTCATAAACGCTAACATACCTCCTGTGCGAGTAAGAGGGCGCAAACGTACATAAAGAGGTACTCCCTTCACTGTTTTTCGTGCTGTTATTTTAATCTTAAAGTTGTCTGTTCGCTTTCCATTTTCTAAGTCTGTGGTTGGAATTGTGAACTCTGTGCATGCTATTTCTATGGCTTCGTTGTCGAGAACCTCTAGTGTATATTCTTTCTTTTTGCCTCCCATAGGTGTTTCTACACCGTTTACCACATAGTAAGGGACTAGCAAATACTTTCCTGGAGCTAAGTCTAAACGAGACGAATATACCCCTTTTGCCAGTTCCATCTTCTTATAATTAGCTTCTTTAGTCTGCACAATATCGTACATTTTACTATGGTCGGCAACGTCTATTGCCTTCATTAGCAATGCCGAAGTGCCTGCTGCACCGTAGTTTTGTGCGTTTTGCAGAATGGCAATAATATCTCCTTGCTTTACAGCTGCGTTATTTTCTTTATTGCTACTGCTTATCCATAGCATCTCACCGTCCTGATAAAACACCGGAGTTGTTACCTCTTCGCGTACCTCAAGTATATTTTCTTCGCTAAAACCAGGTACGAATGGGTAGTTCTCCCACATTGCAATTCGTTCTCTGTAGCGTTGTTTTTCTTCTTCGGTAGCATCGTCTTTAGGTTTAGAAACATTCACATTCTTCTCGAAAGCCGATACTTTGTATTTACCAGAAGGCATATCTTCTGGTAGTTCGCATAGCAATTGTATAGTTTTTTCGCTATTATCGTAAACCTGATGGAATGTTTTTTTATCGTCTTCGTGTACGTAATAAACTTTCGAATCGTTGTTTACGTCTGTGAATTTGAGCCATATATGGTTTAGAATAAAGTCGTTGCTATTATTCTTTAGCACGAGTGTGAACTTACCAGAACCTTTTGCGTGCAATTCGTTTTCTGCCGTAATAGGTTTCACAAGTGTTACATTTGGCACAGGTTCGTTTTGTTTTACGCTTACAATAGTGTTGTTCTTCACTGTTGCTGCTGCATAATTTGGCAGGTTGTTAGGGCAAAGCACCAACTGCCAATCGTTACTATTGTCGGCTTTAACGGCAAATTGTATGCTGTAATCGCTACCATCTGGCACATTATTTTCTATGTTTTTATGTATCCAATTACTAATGTAGTAGCCTGTAGTATAGAGATTTCCGTCTACCTTTACGGCATCAAACACTTTGTCGTCTTGCTTTAAAATGGCTTTTACTTCTTTATTTTTATCCAACAAAACAAGTGCAACTTTCCCTGTAAACTTATCGCAATCGTGGCTATCAATGCGTTGCATTCCAAGTATTTGCCCTTCTGCTTCAACCACAGATAGTCTGCTTGAGCCAAAAATAGCCCATTGTTTTTTGCCTGGATTGGCACTATCGAGAGGCTTTATACCCGTAATTATTTCTTGCTGAAGGTTATATCCGCCGCCATTAGCTCCAATTCCGAGTGCATAGGGTTCGAGAGCGTTCACTCTAAAGTATCCGTTACTCTTGCCATACCAGCCCCAATTAAAGTGGAAATAGTCTTCGCTGTCGTATCCATCGCACACAAAAGCGTGTCCGCCTTTACCATCTTCGTTCGAAGCTGAGTAGAAAACGGGACGTCCTGCATCTAGTTCTGTCTTTATCATGGCTATCCATTGCGGTGTAGAATAGTACTCGCGCTTTTTATAGGCTATACCTGTGTCGTATCCAAAGTGGTTTACCAGTGCGCCAGTAACGGCTTGCGAGTAGGCTCCAGCCTCTCCACTGGGCATAAAAGACATGTGTACGCTAAATGCTGCAAGGCTGCTTAGTGTGGCAACCATATTATTTTCGGTTTCATCGGCATTATCAATCTCTAACCGTTCGGGCATTTTTGTCCAATCGAAGGTGGCTGATGCAAAATCTACAATGTGTTTTTTGCCAAGATTGTCGGTGTAAGTCATATTGCCAGTTCCCTGCATTGGCCATTTATAGTAGCGCATAATTTGTGCCATTGCGGTAGCTACACACCCCACATAATATCGTTCTTTTGGGTTGTTTTCGGTTGCTTTGCGTTCTGGCATCTTGTTAAAGAATGGTGCATCTTGCCCCCATTGAATGTTTTTTAGTAGTGGTTTCACCTTCACTTCGCCGTGTGGTGCCACTCGTTCGTCTTCTTTTACGAAGTCGGTAGAGCCTGTACGCTGTTGGTTTTCAATGGTACGTGCAAACATTTGCATCATAGTTACAACGTTATCGGGTGCTCCTTCCAAATCGAAGGTACCATTATCGCTATATCCTATGATGTTTCCGATGGCGTCATCGCCTGATACAATAACAAATCCGCCGTTGTTTTCTACATTATAAATATAGAAAGGTGCATACGAAGGTGTGGTGGGTGCACTGGGCAACAACCTTTTTGGCAGTGCCATTAGGGTTGTTTTAACATTCCGTTGAAGTTTTTTTGCAAAGAAGTTTTGTGCTATGCGTTGTGCCTCCGTCCGTGAAATTCGTTCGGCAAAGGCAGGTATTGCGAGTATCGCAAATAGCAGCAAAAGATTTAAACTACGTTTCATGCTTTTAAATTTAGTTGTAACTATTTGGTTTTATGATAACTATTGTGAATTGATAAGAGCTTTAAGTCTGTCTGTTTTGCAGTGTGTTTAGGTTTGTTTTAGCTCTTTTCTCGTTCTTTAAAGCGTGCGTTCTCTCATTGTTTCAATGCCTAAGCACAGCTAACATTGTACGTTTTTTTGAACGAAAACAATTCTTTTAGTCAATGTAAGTCTTGTTTTTGCAGTGCTCAAACAAACTTAATTGCAAAAAAATTGCCTTATACAGGTTCTCAATCTGCGGTGCAAATATAACCCTTTATTCTTAAATAAGTATAACATAAGGTAAATAAAGCATTATTATAAGTGTTTTTTAACATTCCAATAAATTGAATATGAATATATAAAATTGTTTTCGTGTATATATGGAAATATACGTATCGTTGCGCTGTAATATATCCTTCTGAAAGTCAAATAGTTACAAAGGCATTTCAAAAAGTAGGTTTTTGGCGTTCAAAAAGGGGGTTTTTATAATGCAAAAAGGGGGTTTTTGCAAGGTAAAAACCTATCTTTTGTTTTTCGGTAGAGTATCTTTCACAATATATGCACCATAAATATGCAGAAATGTGCTATTGTTGTTGCTGAATAAATTGGGTACTATTGTCTACAAAATAAAATAAAAATGCGATGCATTCGTTCGGAATACATCGCACTACTATATATTGTTTCACCACTATTGAGGCTAAAACAATGAAATGAAAAAGAGTTGTTAATAAGCGTGAGCGTCGTCCTCAATCTCCTGGCGGTCAATCTTTTTGCTATCAATACTGCGCCAAGCACAGAAGATATAACCCAAAACAAATGGTGCAATCAGGCTTGCATAGAACATTGCGGTGAGGGTAAACTCGCTCGAACAACTGTTCTTAATAGTTAAAGAACTCTGCAAATCGGCAGTAGATGGGTAGTATGCTGTGTTGTTATAGCCTGCTATAAGGAACAAAACTATTACAACTAACACCACGCCAATGCCTGTTGGCCAAATGCCTTTTATGTAGTTCTTTTGCAAAAGTGTGCGTACAATGCCAAAAAGCACCAACAACACGCCCACCAAAAGCACAAGAGCCAAGTACCACATATCTATAAGATTGTGCAAATACTTCATTTCTTCCATTACTATGGCACCTTCTGCATTTACCGCATAGCCACTACCAAGAAGGGTTTTGCCCAAGAATGCAAGGAAAAACACAAGGAACAGTATGGTGTTTACAAGCAATTGCGGACGAATGCGTGCACGTATGGCATCGTCGGACACATTATTATTAATATAAAGAATGCCCAACACGCGTGCGAGAAACACAACGGCAATTCCAAAAACAACCACCCATGGGTTCAATAACACGTCTAATCCGCGTGAAGCATTAGCCCAATGAGAGATAACAGGCTGCATACTGTTTACTATATTAGCCTTTTCTACTATGAAATTAGACCCTGTAAAGAAGGTTGCAACGGCACCGCCAAGCAACAATGGTCCTACTATACCATTTATAATTAGGCACGTTTGGAAGGTTTTTACACCCAAAAGATTACCTGCTTTGTTCTGAAACTCGTAGCTAACAGCCTGAATTATGAACGAGAAAAGAATGATAATCCACACCCAATAAGCCGAACCGAAGCTGGTAGAATAGAACAATGGGAACGAAGCAAAGAAGGCTCCGCCAAACGTTACCAGGGTAGTGAAAGTAAATTCCCACTTACGTCCTGTAGAGTTTACCACCATACGGCGTTCTACATCGGTCTTTCCTAATTGAAAAATCATAGAGTTTGCTCCCTGCACAAACATCAAGAAGACAAGCAATGCCCCTAAGAGTGCAATGAGAAACCACCAATAATGTTGCAAAAAATCGTATGTCATAGCTGCGGTCCTTTCTTTATTTGTTTACACATAATACTTATTTCTACTAGAAGCATAGCCGTAAATAGGAATAAGAACAAGAAGAATGTAAGTGCAACACTCCCACTATTGAGGTCGCTAACAGCTGCCCATGTAGGCAACATATCCTGTATTGTCCAAGGCTGACGCCCAAATTCGGCTACCAACCACCCACATTCGCTAGCAATATATGCCAACGGAATAAGTGCAACGCCCACAATTTGCAATAGACGTGGACGGCTTATATCCTTTCTATAAAGCACAAACAAGATAATGGCAAACACCAAAATGAACAATGCTCCTAAACCTACCATAAAGCGGAATGCCCAGAAATTAATACCAATAGGAGGCACAGTTTGGCTCGCATCTTTAATATATCCGTAGCCAAAATACTTCATATTATCTTTCAAAGTCTTTATATTGGCATCTGTTTTCTGTCCTCCACGATAGGCTTTAAGGGCTTCTATGGCTTGTTTTCCACGTATAATTTTCTCTTTAAGTGGTAGTTCTACCGTGCCATCGTCCTTTGTGTAACCATTAATAATGTTACGAATACCAGGCACATAACCGTTAAAATCGCGTGTAGCAAGGAACGAAAGCACCTTAGGAACAGCAATTTTCATTGGTGGTTCTGTCTCTTTTGTGTAGTCGGGCTGTGCAAATGGATTCACAAGAGCCACCCCCGTAAGAGCTTCTCCCCTGCCTCCTTCGTACAAAGCCTCCATTGCTGCAAGCTTCATAGGCTGATGTTGTGCCACAAGATAAGCCGATTCGTCGCCAGCAACGGCAGTAAGCAACGACGCACATAGTCCTACGACAGCGCCAACCTTTAGACTTTTGCGCGCAAAGTCTACATGTCGCTTCTTCAAAAGGTACCAACAGCTAACGCCAACACAGAAAGCTGCACCCAAAACCCATGCAGATGTAACGGTATGGGTAAACTTATTCACAGCCATAGGGCTTAAAGCAACTTCCCAAAACGAGGTCATTTCGTTACGCATGGTGTCTGGATTGAATTCACAACCCACAGGATTCTGCATCCAAGCATTGGCTACAAGAATCCACCAAGCCGATATTGTGGCGCCAATACCCGTAAGCCAGGTAGACGCAAGATGGAATCCGGGCGACACTTTCTTCCACCCAAAGAACATAACAGCCACGAAAGTAGATTCCATAAAGAAGGCTAACATACCCTCAATAGCTAGCGGAGCACCGAAGATATCGCCTACAAACCAAGAGTAATTACTCCAATTGGTTCCGAATTCGAACTCCAATATGATGCCAGTAGCTACTCCCATAGCAAAGTTAATACCGAAAAGACGTTGCCAAAACTGCGCTGTCTTTTTCCAAAACATCTCTCCCGTACGATAATAGTACGTTTCCATAATCCCCATAATGAGAGCAAGACCAAGTGTTAGCGGCACAAACAGCCAGTGATAGATGGCTGTTAGCGCAAACTGAGCACGCGACCAGTTCACAACATCGGGGTCGATGGTTAATAATAGATTTCCCATTTCTTAATAATATAACTGTTAGAATTTATTTATAGTTCCCTCGTTTATTCTCATTTCTACACATAACAGATGCTTAAACACACCATACAATTTACTATATACACCATAACCAATTCACATATTCTATAATAGTAGGCTTTAAAAAGTCTCTATCCATAATATTTAGTTGCGCTTTAACATTTCCTTTTCAACGAATTTTGCGTCATCACCACCCTTAGAATGCTCTTTTATAAAGTTCGGAAAAAAGAACAATTTTAGGACAAAAAACATAATAAAGAGCTTTATTAATATTACAAGCCATAGCGTTTTGCCAAGCGTCATACTACGAAATCCATCGTAGTATAAGTCAAAAACCCTATATATAAAGCCTCTTTTGCGCATTTAATGTAATTGTTTCGTAATGTGTACTATATACAATTGTATGGTGCAAAAGTAAGAAATAAAAATAAAACTTAGGCATTTTTTCTTTTATTTTACCCACTTTAACGAAAATAAAGAAATAATAAAGCTATTTATTTGGGGCGATATTACAAATAGTTTACCTTTGTATTAAGTTACAGAAGATAGTACTATCAAGTGCCAAGTAAGGTTTAATTTAGTACGAATTAAGTTTTTTGAACTACAAAATATAGGTTGCTTTAAGGTACAAAACCAACTGTACGAAATGCAAAAACCATACTTTTGGAACGCAAAAACCATACTTTTGGAATGCAAAAACCATACTTTTGGAACGCAAAAACCATACTTTTGGAATGCAAAAACCATACTTTTGGAATGCAAAAACCATACTTTTGGAATGCAAAAACCATACTTTGGGAATGCAAAAACCATACTTTTGGAATGCGAAAACCATACTTTTGGAACGCAAAAACCATACTTTGGGAATTTAAAAATGGCAGTATTAGATATAGAATAGAACTTTATGATAAAACGAACGTTGCTTTTCAGCATATTTTTAGGTGCTGTTAATTTTGTTTTTTCGCAAGAAATGGCTTCTATTATACAGGAAAAGCCACTGAGAAGGCTGGAAATACAGCCTTCAATTGCGCAAGAAACAATAAGCGAAAAACATAAAGTGCAAACTTCGATGGCACTAGAAAACACTGCAATAACGCAGGAAACAGCTGCTGATAAGATGGAAAATGGAACGGCAGAAAGCCAAGAAGTGATTGCAGAAAGACGCAATGTGCTGTCGTTAAAGCGTTGTCGTGAATTGGCATTGGCTAATAATAAACAGCTCGCAATATCGAAATTGACTGCCAATATAGCCGAAGACACACACAAAGCTGCCAAAACTAAGTATCTACCACGTGTTACTGGTATGGCAGGATACGAGCATCTGTCGCGCGAAATATCGCTTCTGAACGATAAACAAAAGCAAACTCTCTCTTCATTAGGGTCTACAACAGTAGGTCAGGTAGGCAGTCAGATTGGTCAAACCATTGGTCAGCTGCAACAACAAGGCTTCATTTCGGCTCAAGTAGCCCAACGATTAGCCGATGTTTTAGGTGGTATTACAACGCCACTATCCCAAGCAGGCAACAACATAGGTGAGACAATACGACGCGGATTGCGTACAAACACAAAGAATATGTATGTTGCTGGCATTATGGTTACGCAGCCTATATATATGGGAGGAGGCATAAAAGCACTCAACGACATAGCTACCATTGGCGAAGAGTTTGCTCAAAACGATATAAAACTAAAGCAACAAACAGTGCTTTTTGCCGTTGATAATGCATATTGGCTTATTGTTTCGCTCCAAAAAAAGTCGATACTGGCTATACAATACCGCAATCTAATAAGCAAGCTGCACGATAATGTAACTAAAATGTACGATGCCGGCGTTGCAACAAAGGCTGACGGACTGAAGGTTTCAGTAGCTGAAAATACCGCAAACCTTACCATTTCGGAAATAGAAAACGGCATTTCGTTAGCGAAAATGGCCCTTTGTCAGCTTTGCGGACTACCTCTTGATGGCGATTTAATACTCGAAGACGAAGCAACAGACAATCTTTCAGGTTTTGTTCCTACACATTATAATAATGTAGATACTACTTTTAATGCTCGTCCAGAGGTACGAATACTACAAAATACAGTAGATATTACCAAACAAAACACCAAAATAATACAAGCACTTTATCGTCCACACCTAGCCTTAACAGCAGGTTATACTGTATCGAACCCCAATGCTTTCAACGGATTTGAGCAGAAATTCAAAGACATTTGGAGTGTTGGACTGGTGTTACACGTACCCATTTGGAACTGGGGAGAAGGCAAATACAAGGTGAGAGCCGCTCGAACAGCTACCCAAATGGCACAAATGGAACTGAACGACGTACGAAACAAGATTAGATTAGAGGTAGAACAAACTCGTTTCCGCCTTAAAAACGCCAACAGTCGCCTGGCTACGGCTAACAAGAATATGGCTTCGGCAGAAGAAAACCTACGTGTTGCCAACCTCGGATTTAAGGAAGGAGTAATGACAGTTACCGATGTTATGCAAGCACAAACGGCATGGATGTCGGCAAAAACTGCCATTGTTGATGCCGAAATAGATGTTCGAACCGCACAAGTAGCACTTAAAAAGGCACTCGGAGAACTGTAGAAGCTTTAGCAAACAACCACTATTGTTGCACAAGAAAGTGGATCTTCAAGCTGAAAAATATTATTTTAGAACTATAATAGAAACAAAACAAACATAACAAAGACATTCATTATGTCAGCAAAATCGCAACATAACAACATTCTTTTAGCCATTCTGGGCTTTGCCAGTGTAGTAATACTAGTGGCAGTAATAGGCTATTTCACCTTAGGAAAGGACGAAGAGATTATTCAAGGCGAGGTTGATGTCAGCGAATATCGTGTAGCTTGCAAACTACCAGGACGTATTACAGACATCAAAGTAAAGGAAGGCGACTACGTACACAAGGGACAAGTGCTCGCTGTACTAGCCATTCCTGAAATGAATGCACAGGAGAACGTAGCCAAAGCTGCTGCCGGTGCAACCGAAGCTCTAAGCGATTTGGTGGAAGAACCCAATAGACAAGAGCTGATTACAGCAGCTTACAATGTTTATCAGCAGGCTATTACTGCCAACGAAATAGCTGGAAAGACCTACGGACGACTACTTCGACTTTTCAACGAGGGGGTTATTTCGGCTCAAAAACGCGACGAAGCTGAAGCAGCATATAAAACTACGCAGTCAGCAGTGGACGTTGCGCGTGCTCAATACGACCTTGCAAAGAGCGGAAAACGTAAGGAAACCAAACAAGCAGCCAAGAAACAGGCACAAGCAGCACGCTCTGCAGTAGACGTTGTTAGGTCGTTTTTAAAGGAAACAGTACAAAGAGCTACTGCCGATGGGGAGGTTTCTACTATCTATCCAAAGGTTGGCGAGTTGGTAGGACTAGGAAGTCCGATTATGAGTATTGCTATGACGAACGACGTTTGGGTTACTTTTAACATTCGCGAAGACCAGCTTAATGGTATGAAGGTGGGCACAAAGCTGAAAGGTTTCCTACCTGCATTCAACAAGAATATAGACTTACAGGTTACGTCTGTTAAGGATCAGGGTTCGTATGCTGTATGGAAAGCAACAAAAGCAAACGGACAATACGACCTTAAAACCTTTGAAGTAAAGACAAAACCCATAACAAAAGTAGATGGAATGCGCCCTGGTATGTCGGTCATATTAAAGAAATAGCATCGTAACAAGGTGGAAATTACATCTTAAAAATACAGAAGCTACTATACCAAAAGGTGGAAGTCTATATATAATAAGGTGGAAATAGTTTTCTAACAAAATAGATATAACTCTCCCGTAAAATAGCAAAAGCAACAAAACCTGCCTACATTGGTTTTGCATATAGCCTGCTTTTTACTTAAGAAAGAGAGAAAAACAAAACAAAAAAAACGGCTCAATCGTGTTCCGACGCATTATAAACATAGCGGCAAGAGAGGTAGATCAGCTTGTACATACACCCATCTACCTGTTCTGTATGGTGATTTTTCCTATTATCATTCTTATTTTTTTCACATCGCTAATGAGTTCTGGGCAACCCGAAAAGATGCCTTGTGGTGTGGTAGATAACGACAATTCGGCTGTAACACGTACACTTATACGCCGATTAGATGCCTTCCAAAGCACAAAAGTAGTAGCCCATTACACAAACGTAAACGAGGCGCGGCGTGCCATTCAGCAGGGAAAAATATACGCATATCTATATATTCCAGAAGGAACAACCGCAAAACTTGTTAGTGGAAGACAGCCTACAGTGTCGTTTTATTATAGCAACGTTACATTGGTAGCAGGGTCGTTGCTCTTCAAAGACCTTAAAACCATCACCACACTCGGCTCGGCTGCCATTGGTTCGGCTAAGCTTCAGATGTTAGGAAAGACCAATAGAGAAATAAAAACTACCCTTCAGCCTATAGCACTCGACGTGCATACCATTGGAAATCCGTGGTTAAGCTACAACATTTACCTCTCTACCATTATGGTGCCAGGTGTGTTTATGCTATTCATGCTACTAATTACGGTCTACTCTATAGGCACTGAACTAAAGTTTGGACGGTCTAAAGAGTGGATGCAAATGGCAGGAAAGAACATTTTTATAGCACTTTCGGGCAAATTGTTACCACAGTTTCTTGTATTCTTCAGTATGTTTTTGTGTTACGAATGGTATGTTTATGGGCACTTAAACTTCCCCCACCCCGGTGGAATTTCCAAGATGTTGCTTATTGCTTTGCTCACCGTTACAGCGGCACAAGGGTTCGGTGTGTTCGTATTTGGACTAATGCCATCGCTACGTATGTCTATGAGCGTTTGCTCATTATGGGCTGTTGTGGGGTTCTCAGCGTGTGGAGCAACCTTCCCTTTGTTTGCTATGGATTCGCCAATTATAGCTTTAGCGCAGCTCATACCCCTCCGACACTATTATATGGTATACCAAATTGCCGTCTTCAATGGCTATCCTCTCATTAACGCATGGCCACATGTGGTGGCTCTCGTTGCCTTTGCGGCTCTGCCATTGCTTACTGCACGCAACATAAGGAGGGCTATGTTAGAGTATGTTTACATTCCTTAGTGCACATAAAAGTGCCATTCATTGTATGCTACATTGTACAAACGAACAGAAAATAGATAGTAAAAGATTCAACAAAAAGGCAAGTTTCCTATTGTAAAAGCAAGGAAGAAAAACGAGCTTATGGAGAAAAAAACAAACAGTAGGCATACAAATGCCAACAGCAATTTAATTGTTTCTATCTGCTACATTTGGTGGATTGAAATGAAGAATACCATTAAAGACGAGGGTGTTCTTATATTCTTCATACTCGTTCCGTTGCTCTACCCGTTGCTTTATTCATGGATTTACAATAACGAAGTGGTGCGCAAGGTGCCCGTTGTAGTGGTAGACCAGTCGCATACAGCTACTTCGCGCCAGTTTGTGCGTATGGTTAATGCATCTCCCGATGTGGAGGTGGCTTACTATTGCAACAGTTTGCCTGAAGCAAAAACCGTTGTAGAACAACAAAATGCCAATGGTATTATATATTTACCAAAGAACTTTGAGCAAACATTAAACCGAGGAGAGCAAGCCCATATAAGTGTTTATTGCGATATGAACCTTATGCTTGCCTACAAAGCAATATACCAAACAAGCCTCGCTGTAGCCCTCGAGATGGGAAAAGAACGGCAAAAAGATATGATAGGAAATATTACCGTACGCGACGAACAGGTGAACACACAACCGTTGGAAGTGGTAGAAGAACCCATTTTTAACGTTACTGGAGGTTACGGAAATGCCATTCTGCCGGGTGTGTTAATACTTATTCTACAACAAACCCTGCTGCTTGGCATTGGTCTTTCGGCAGGTACAGCACGCGAAAACAATCGCTATCAAGACCTTGTCCCCATCAGCAAGCACCATAATGGCATATTTAAGATAGTTCTGGGAAAGTCGCTTTGCTATTTCATGATATACTGTGTGGTGGCTGCTTACATTACTTTAGCCGTACCACACATATTCCATTTCACCATGTTGGCACAGCCTGCCGACCTTATTGGGCTGCTTGTACCCTACCTTTTATCGGTTATTTTCTTTGGAATGACACTCTCGTGCCTTGTTCGACACCGCGAAAACGTAATGTTGCTTGTAGTGTTTACGTCCATTCCTTTCCTATTTTTAACAGGCGTTAGCTGGCCTCGCACCAACATTCCTGCCATTTGGGAAGGCATAGCATGGCTCATTCCTTCAACATTTGGCGTACGCGGCTTCCTTAGTTTGTCGTCTATGGCAGGCACGTTAGACGACATTCGCACCGAAGTGTTTGCACTTTGGACACAAGCCATTGTCTATTTCTTCATTACGTGTATGGTGTATCGCTACCAAATTATTAGTGCACGAAAACACGCTATTGTCCATGTGGGACGAACAAAAGACAAAATTGAGAAGGCACGAACGGCACGAAAGCAACAGGTTTCTGACAACAAAGGCACACAAAACGCACACAGCGAGGAAACACCAAAATAGTTATTGCAACCGAGAAATACATACTATAGAAAGCAGCTAATACATCGCAACATTGTAAGAGTGCCGAAGCCAAAAAATAAAAACCCCCTTTTTGCATTGCAAAAACCATACTTTTGCAATGTAAAAACCCCCTTTTTGCACGCCAAAAACCATACTTTTGCAACGCAAAAACCATACTTTTACACGGCGAATATGTAAAAAACAGCCCCCATTCTAACAAAAAAATACAAAAAGATATACTTTCTTTCAGCATTTCTTTTTTTAAAACCAAACTTTCTATATCTTTGCAACGGAGTTTAGGGTAACAGAAGAATACACCTTTCAATAGTAAAAAAGCACATTCGTTATGCTATCCTTGTCTACCACTAAATAAAAAAGGTAATATCACACAAACAAAGAAAGGATTTAACATGACGAAAGAGAAGTTTTTTGAAGCTATGGGTTGGGTAGGTATGGTAACATCTATACTAATGTACGTGTTCTATTTCCCGCAAATATGGAACAATTTGCACGGCCATAAAGGTATATTCATACAGCCTTTTATGGCAGGAGTAAACTGTACGCTATGGGTTTGCTACGGTTTGTTTAAGGAAAAACGCGACTGGGCACTTGCCATAGCCAACACTCCAGGCATTATTCTTGGGTTCATTGCTGCATTTACAGCACTCTAAAATAAAAGTTTGCTATGATTATTGCATAGCAAACAACCATTTATAAAAATACATTCGGCACCTTCTAAAAACAGAATTAGCCGAAAACAATAAAGGCAGACTCGTTTGTTTACACCTTCAGAGTCTGCCTTTCGTTTTGTCTTTTCCTATTCTGTATAAAACTTTATTAGCTTTGTAATGGCACGTTGGCACACCGGACAGAAGTTAGGATTTTGGTTTGTGCGCATTCTACAGTCGGGATAGGCACGGTAAACCCCGTGTTTTGTATATCCAGCAGGCTCGTATGCACCTATTTTCCATAGCTTTTGGTTAGCATTAGGCCTATCAAGGTCGGCTGGTTGTGGCGTTGGCACGGGCGTACCAGGTGTTACCATATCGCTCCACTTAGACTTAAAGTCTACCAAAGTAGTAAGATTGGCTTCCCATGGTTCTATATCGTGTGGATACATAGGTATATCGTCGTAGCCATACTCATCGCCAAGCCCTGCAAAAGAGTGTCCAAACTCGTGCACCACTACAGGTTTAAAAGCAGAATGTCGTACCATTGAGAGGTTATACGAGTTAAGAATGCCACCGCCACCATAGTTTTCGGTGTTCACCAACACTATTATGTGTTCGTAAGGTGTACCTGCCAACCAGTTGTGAAGGGTTTTAAGGTGCAACGTAGTAAGGTATCTGTCGCTATAGAATGTATTAAAATTAGAGTGCAAAGCCGTGTTTTTCCAAATGCCTTTGCCCGGATTTGACGTACCACTTTCAGCCGATGGCGATTTAACAGCTATTACATTGAAACGGTTTCTCAATGCTTTAAACGGCTCGTGAGCAAACAAAGCTTCCATAGCCGTGCGGCAATCGTTCAAAAAGGTAGGCATTTCAGCCTCTGTATAGCCCTCTGCTATGTAGGCAATATGTATGCAACGTGTAGTGTCGGCAGCCTTTTGCAGTGTTTCGTAGGGGGTTACGTGCTTTTCTCCAATACGTCTTATCAAAATATCGGTGGGCACAACGGTGTGCGTAAGCGATGTCATTACCTGTCTGCGGTTGTCAAACAGTTCAACCGTAACATCTACAGTGTCTTTAGGAAATGGTACTAAAAAAACATTTTCAAACGACTTTGAGTTTGTTTTAGCCTCGTTGTAGGTAAGCCATTCCTGGAAAAGTGTAGAAAAAGAATTACGGTAGAGCACCTTATTTGTACCATGTTGGCGCACCGTAATATGTCCGTTGCCCTCTACAGGCAGTTCATTTAACCTTTGTTTCTTACCATACCAGTGTGGAATACGGCAGAGTTCGTCTACAGCAATGGCTTGATGGCGTGCGTTTCCTGCGAAATTGTAATCTAAACGCAACGTTGCATCTTCAAAATAACGTTGAAAATCTTGCGCAAAAGCAAATGTGCTAATAAGCAAGAATACCAATAGCAAATTTATTTTCCTCATATTTTAAATAGTATTTTCATTTGTTTGCAAATTTAATAATATTTTTCTTATTCTGTCTTCACCTTATATATATTTATTAATAAAGGCACTTTTATTCGGTAAAAAATTGTATTTTTGCACAAAAGAATTAGCAATGAAGCACATATCTTGGGGATTTATAGGTTTAGGAGAAGCCACAGAACACAAGTCGGGAGCAGCTTTTAACGCTGTAACCGAATCGAATGTGGAAGCCATCTTCAGCGAAAATGCAGCCGATGCACGCACGTACGCCAACCAATTAGGCGTTCCTCACTGGTACACCGATGCACAATCGATGATAGATAACCCCAATATTAACGCCATATACATAGCAACTCCCCCTATAGCACATGCAGCATACGCCATTATGGCTATGCGTTCGGGAAAGCCATGCCTTATAGAAAAGCCCTTAGCAGCATCGTACGAAGACTGCGTTCGCATTAATCGTGTGTCAGAACAAACGGGTGTTCCTTGTTTCGTAGCCTACTATCGGCGCTATCTACCCTACTTTAAAACGGTGAAAGATATACTGCAACGGCACGTCATAGGTAAGGTTTTAAGCATACAAATACGCTTTGCCGTACCTGCAAACGAACTAGACGACAATGAAAATATAGACGAAAAGCCATGGCGATTGCAGCCACAAGAAGGCGGACGAGGCTACTTTTACAATTTAGCTCCACACCAACTCGACCTGCTTCAGTATCTTTTCGGCATCATTGTAAAGGCACATGGCTACACAGCAAACCGCACAGGGCACTACAAAGTGGAGGATACGGTAAATGCAGTGTTCCGTTTTGAAAGCGGACTTTGTGGGAGTGGATCGTGGAGTTTCGCCGCTCACGAAAGTGCAAAAGAGGATAGTATTGAGATATATGGCACAGAAGGACGCATTGTTTTCTCGGTTTACAACTACAATCCCATAACACTTTACACCAGCGAAGGTATGGAATGCTTCGATATAAAGAACCCACACTATGTGCAAGAACCACTTATAAGGGCTGTGGTACAAGACCTTCAGGGATATGGAAAGTGCGAAATTAACAGCATAGAAGCTACTCCCACCAATTGGGTAATGGACAGAATTTTAGGTATATACTAACACAATGGTTGGCAAAAATACTACTATTTACTTACTTCTGTTGCTTTTTGTTAGCACAATAAAGGCAGAAAACAGCAAAGATACAATACAAAACAGGATAACAAAACTATGGAGCGATAGCACCATGTGGCAACTATCAGACTCCATTAAACACATGCCTAAACTACATTTGCACCAAACAGAGAAGGCTATAAACGTGGTAGGTGGAATTGATACTACTTATATAGAACCGCAAAAATATAACTTTACGGTTATGTTACAGAACACTAACAACTTTGAAATGTATGCTTTAAGTAGTAGAGAAAACTACCATCTTACTCTCGCACCCGAACCAACGGTACGCATTGGACCCTATGCTGGGTGGCGATGGCTATTTCTTGGATACACGCTCGATATAAAACACCCTTTCTTTAACGGCTCAAAACAAAAGCGAAAAGAGTTCGATGTAAGTCTGTATAGTGCAAAAATAGGAATAGATCTCTACTATCGTAAAACGGGAAAAGACTTTAAAATACGCAGTTTATCGTTAGGAGAAAAGATAGAAACACACCCTATGGAGGGCATGGAGTTCGATGGTGTGGAGACAACAGTTAAGGGATTCAACATCTATTACATATTTAATCATAGACGTTTCTCCTATCCTGCTGCCTTCAGTCAGAGTACAATACAACGCAAATCGGCTGGAAGTCCGCTCATTGGCATAGGTTACACAAAGCATACACTACGCATAGACTGGCCCGAATTCTATCAATTGGTTTACAAATACCTAAAAATGGAAGGACGATACGAGGACATTAAAAAGTCGTTAGAACGAGAAGAGCTACGCTATACTAACTTTACTGTGAGTGGCGGATATGCCTATAACTATGTATTTGCACGCAATTGGCTGCTTGCAGGGTCGGCAATGCTGGGCTTTGCCTATAAACACAATCGAGGAAAAATAGTGGAAGAAAACTCCTCAAAGCATCGAATTATATCCGATAATATCGATTTCGATGGCATTGTACGCTTCGGATTGGTATGGAATAATATGAAATGGTATGCTGGAACAAGCATCATTATGCACGCATTCAACTACCATCGTAACGGATTTTCTACCACAAACCTATTTGGGAATATGAATATCTACGTGGGAATGAACTTTGGAAAACGTGGAAAAAGAAAGAAAATATAAACTTAAAACTACATTAGTATGAAGACTTTAAGGTTAGTTTTCTTGCTCGCAATGCCCATTTTGCTTTGGACAAACAGTATTGCTACACCCACTAACTATGGTTATAGACACATAATGGGCACCGCACAACAAAACGAACAAGGGACTAAAAAAGGCTTGCAAACCGACTCTGCCAAAATAGAACAATTGCTTTCATCGCTAATTCCGCTACGTTCAGAACTTAAAAAAGAAGACTTAATAATAAAGGTAGCACGCATTTTTATAGGAACTCCCTACGTTGCACACACGTTAGACCGTAACAACGAGGAAACACTCGTGGTGAATATGCGTGGTATGGACTGTACTACCTATATAGAAAATACCATTGCCGTGTTGCTATGCGTAGATAAAAAGCAAAGCAGTTTTGCCTATTTTAAACAAATGTTACAATACATTCGATATAGAAAAGGACAACTTTCGTACGAAAATAGACTACATTACTATGAATGGTGGGTAACCGATAACCAGCAAAAAGGTATTCTTTGCCAAATAGAAACGCCAAATCCACCCTTCACAGCCACGCAAACGCTGAAGATAAACTATATGAGCGAAAACTATAACAGCTACTATATGCTGCGAAACAACCCCCAACGAGTGGCAGCACTAAAGACAATAGAAGACCAAACCAACGGAACAAAGGTGCAATACATACCCAAAAGCCAGCTAAACAACACAGAACTGCTGCGCAAAGTGGTGCGCAACGGTGATATTATAGCCATTACCACACGCAAATACAACCTTGATACAACACATTTAGGCTTCGCTGTGTGGCACAACAACGGACTTTATATGCTCAATGCATCGAGTTTGAAACGCAATGGTAGGCAAGTGGTAGAACCAAAAGAAACACTTTACCAATATTTAATGCAACAACCCAATAGCACTGGTATACGTTTGGCACGACTAATATTACCAAACATAAGATAGATACTATAGCTAATCTTTGTTAATTCTTCCTAATTCGAACCCCGTAATTATCACAAACTCCACCTTAATAAAAAGAAAAAGCGTAACTTTGCACCGTTTTTATGCCGTTTAGGCTCGGGTAAGTGCGAGATAGATGCCTCGCCGCCTATCGGTCAAACCGTTTACATTAAATAATATGTACGCAATTGTAGAGATCAACGGTCAGCAATTTAAGGTTGAAGAAGGTAAGAAACTCTTCGTCAATCATATAAAAGATGCTGAAGAAGGAAAGACCGTTGAGTTTGACAAAGTTCTGCTTTTAGACAACAACGGAACTGTAACAGTGGGCGCACCTACTATAAATGGTGCAAAAGTAGTGGCAGAAGTGTTGAATCCTTTGGTAAAAGGCGACAAGATTATCGTCTTCAAAATGAAGCGCCGCAAGGACTATCGCAAAAAGAATGGACATCGTTCACACTTCACACAAGTAGAGATTAAAACAATTAACGCTTAAATTTAGGAGGACAAAGAATGGCTCATAAAAAAGGTGTCGGTAGTTCTAAGAACGGACGCGAATCACATTCAAAGCGTTTAGGTGTTAAAATTGGAGGAGGACAGAAGATTATTGCAGGCAACATTATAGTACGCCAACGTGGCAATAAGCACTATCCTGGAGAGAACGTAGCACAAGGTAAAGACGATACACTATATGCTCTTGCAGACGGAATCGTTTATTTCCACAGAGGAAAGTACAATAAGAGCAAGGTTTCTGTACTCTCTGAAGATGCTTACGCAGCCAAAAACAAAACACCAGAAGCGTAAAGCTAAACAAACAAAACTATTCCAAACAAACAACATAATCCCGAATTTCCAATGGAAGTTCGGGATTTATGCTTTATAAAAAAAGATATACCACACACAGAAAACAATTCAGGCTAAAAGTAAAAAGGTACTTTTTGCAATACAAAAAGGTGGTTTTTGTGTTGCAAAAACCACCCTTTTACCTCGCAAAAATAGGGTTTTTCAAATGCCAAATAATGAACTTTGCAAAGCATTGATACAAAAACAGTTACATAGAGAGCATATCTACGAAAAACATTTGTACCAGTTTGAACATTCTTATAAGTCTAAAACAAAATGTAGAGAAGCCGTTCGCTATAAACGGTTACCCTCTTTTGGGAATACTATAGTGGGCTTAAAAGTCTTCGCTTCCTCAAAATCCATTAGAGCATAACTTATAATAATAACCGTATCGCCCACCTGAACTTTCCGTGCAGCAGCCCCATTCAAGCAAATACAACCCGTACCACGCTCACCTTTTATTATGTAAGTTTCGAGCCGTTCACCATTATTGTTGTCCACAATTTGCACCTTTTCGCCAGCAATCATATTGGCAGCGTCCATCAAATCTTCGTCGATTGTAATACTTCCCATATAGTTAAGGTTTGCCTCAGTAACCTTAACACAATGCAATTTGCTTTTTAATACTTCAATCTGCATACTAATTTAGCCCTTATATTTAATATGGTCGATAAGTCGGATAGGTGTTTTCCCACAATAAACGGTTATGCACCCCACAATGTAAGGCGTATCGTCCCACGATTTTACTGGCAGCAACGTATTGCCATCTACTATATCAAAATACTCCACTTCTAGCCCATCAACAGCATTAATGTCGGCTATTACCTTGTTATGAAGCTCCTGAACACTAAGTTTTTCCACCTCGTTAGTACTTGCCTTCAACACCTTATATATATAAGGAGCTATGGCACGCTCGTCAGCAGAGAGCAAAGTGTTACGCGAACTCTTTGCCAGTCCATCTTCATCGCGTACTATCGGACATTCAACTATGTCTACATCAACATTTATAAAATCTACTAAACGTTTCACAACAGCTATTTGTTGCCAATCTTTTTCGCCAAAATAGGCACGATTAGGACGCACTATGTAGAACAAACGGCTAACTACTTGGCATACACCATTAAAGTGTCCAGGTCGTTTAGCCCCTTCCATAACTGTAGATTGTGGGGGAAATTCGAAGTGTCGGGTATCTGGTGTAGGATACATTTCGGCTACCGATGGCGCAAAAACATAGTCGGCACCACTCGTTTCTGCCAATTTGCAATCAGCATCTAATGTTCGCGGATAGCGTTCTAAGTCGTTTTTATCATTAAACTGGGTGGGATTAAGAAACACCGACACCACTGTTACATCGTTTTGCTGTGCACTCCGCCTAATCAGCGATGCATGTCCATCATGTAAAGCACCCATTGTAGGCACCAATCCAATGGTTTTTCCTTGCTTGCGGAGATAGAACAGCTCATTCTTTAAATCGACAATCCTTTCAAATACTTTCATTTTGATGTCTCAATAATTTGGCTGCAAAGTAACAACAAATTTATTTAAAACTCGTAAGAAATAGCTAAAAAGATGTTCAAATGCCACCTTTTAGACACTATTTCCACATTTTTAGCCTACAATTCCAATTATTTTTCGTACCTTTGCACACAGTAAAGCATTTATAAATGGGAAAGAAAGTATTGTTTATCAACCAAGAAATCGCACCGTATGTCCCTAATTCGGAGATGGCAAACTTTGGTGCTGATATGCCACGATGTATGCAAGACGCAGGGTTTGAGATAAGAACGTTTATGCCTAAATGGGCTGCTATTAACGAACGGCGCGGACAATTGCACGAAGTAATACGACTTTCGGGTATGAATCTTGTCATCGACGATATGGATCACCCACTTATCATCAAGGTAGCAAGTATACCACAAACACGCATTCAGGTCTATTTCATTGACAACGAGGACTATTTCCAGAAACGTTCAGCCATGACCAAGGACGAATTAGGCAACGATTATCCTGACAACGGAGAGCGTGCTATCTTCTTTGCACGGGGTGTTTTGGAAACAGTAAAGAAGCTTCGATGGGCTCCAGACGTAATTCATTGTCAAGGTTGGATGTCTGCTGTAATACCATTCTATGTAAAAACAGCCTACAAAGACGAACCACAGTTTGCCAAATCAAAGGTTGTTACATCGCTTTTTACCGAACAACCACGTGGAAGTTTGGGCAAAAAGTTTAAACAATGCCTCGAATTTAAAAGTGCAGAACTAAGTTTGATAGAGAAATATGGCGACAATTTCGACTTCAAAGAGTTAGGAAAACTCGTTATCGACTACTCTGATGGTATCATTCAAACTAGTAACAACGTGAACAAAGAGCTTATACAGTACGCCAAAGACAATAAAAAAGAAATACTGTTGCAGCCCGATAACGAAGAAGAAGTAAAGACAAAATACACCGAGTTCTACAATAAGATAATAGAATGAAAGCAAAAATATTAGCTTTTGGGCTAGCTTTTATGGCATTAGCCCTTACTGCTTGCGATGATACAACCGATGGAATAGGAGGTTCTCTCACCGATCAGACAGACAAACTTAACGTACAAGCCGATACATTTAATATTGGTTCGCACAGCGTTTTGGCTAGTAACATACTCTCACGAGCTACCGATGGGTTTCTGGGAAAGCTAAAAGACCCCGAAACACAGTCGGATGTAACAGCCAATTTAATGTCTCAGCTCTACGTATTGCCTAACTATCAAATGCCAGAACAAAGCATAGTAACAAGCAAAGACCCCAACGGGAAAATTATTGCAGACTCTTGTGAACTGCGATTGTACTACTATTCACACTACGGAGACTCATTAGCACCTATCAAAATCACTACGTACGAACTTGACAAACCAGCAGAAGAGGGACGACAGAACTATTCTAACTTCGATCCACAGGCAGAAGGATATATCAGAACTGCCGCTAACAACGGATTAGAGGTTAGTACTACTTACACATTAACAGAACTTGCGGTGCCCGATAGTGTGAAGAAAGACAAAAATCACACACCAAATATACGCATAAAACTTAACCAAACATACACAGATAAGTCGGGAATACAATATAATAACTATGGAACATATATGATGCAGAAGTTCTATGAGAACCCAAATAACTTCCAAAACATATACAATTTCCTACATAACGTGTGTCCGGGATTCTACTTTAAGGTAACAAATGGGATAGGTTCCATTGCCAATATAGCAGCTGTTCAACTTGTAATATACTATCGTTACAAAGATGCAAAGGACGGAAATAAGGTGAAAACAGGCGCAACCCACTTCACAAGTACCGAAGAAGTGTTACAACTAACTAACTTTGTATTCGACAGAACTCAATTACAAACACTCGCAAACAATCCAAATGCATCGTATTTAAAGACACCTGCAGGTTTGTTTACCGAAGTAGAACTACCCGTAAACCAGATTATGCATGGGCACGAGAACGACACTTTGAACTCAGCAAAGTTCGAATTGCAACGCTATATTAGTCATACCACTTCATCTTACAAGATGAATATACCCCAATATGTGCTATTAATACCTACAGAATTGGCAGAATCGTTCTTCAACGAGAATAAGGTTCTCAACAATAAAACATCGTTCTTAGCCCGCTATAACTCCCAAACAAACAGCTATAAGTTCGATAATATGGCTGGAATAATAAACTATTTCGCTCGCAACAGAGCCACTTCTGCCAGCAATACTAACTGGGGTAAGGCGCTTGTAATACCAGTAGAGGTGAGAACATCTAAAGATGAGCAGAACAACGAGGTAGTAAATAGGATATCGCACTATATGGGATTGTCGAGCGTAATGCTACTTGGAGGAAATCAATCGATGGGCAATATAAAAATATCGGTAGTGTATAGCAAATTCAATGGCAGATAACTTTCTCGAGAAACATTACGAAGAGTACGAACAACGCAAGGCTGAATGGTTACGAAAGAAGCGACACCTGCAAATAAAAAAGGTGAGAAACATTCGTAAACCAGACGATGAGGCATTATAAAAACCACAATGGCAAGATGAAACAGACTCTGTTTCGCTTGCCATTTTTTTTGTTTGGCACACCATTTGCACTATAAACCAAACAAGGTACATACCTAATTATATAAAAAGAAAGGTACAACATAAGTATGATAAATCAGTTTTCACCCAAAGTTTCAGAGGTTCTGTCGTACAGTCGAGAGGAAGCCGAAAGGCTATTGAGCCATTCTGTAGGACCAGAACACATTATGCTCGCCATCTTAAGAGAGAGAGAAGGCGCTGTCAGCAATATGTTTGGGACATTAAACCTTAATTTAGAGAACATAAAAAGCCAGCTGGAAGAACGCATTAAAAGCGAAGAACAAAGCCAACTGACCTACTCTAACGACATAATGCTGAACGAGCAGGCAAGTAATATACTAAAATTGGCAGTACTCGAAGCACGTATACAAAGTACACAAACTGTTGATGTACAACACATTTTGCTAGCTATTCTACACGATAATACAGAAAATGGAGCAAAAGAAGTGTTGCAAAACAACAATCTTAACTATACAACAGCTCTCGAAATGCTCCAGCAACCCACCAAACCTGTACAAGATGGTATGGGAATGGCTGACGAAGAGGAAGAAGAAGACCCCATTATGAACCGACACAGCGGTAGCAGCAGAGGCACAAAAACGGCACAAGCAAATATGCCTAAGAGCAATACGCCTGTGTTAGATAACTTTGGAACCGACCTTACAAGGGCGGCTGCAGAAGGTAAACTCGACCCTGTTGTTGGACGAGAGAGGGAAATTCAGCGAGTAAGCGAGATTCTAAGCAGACGCAAAAAGAACAATCCTATTCTCATAGGAGAGCCTGGCGTAGGAAAAAGTGCTATTGTTGAGGGACTTGCACAACTAATTGTGAACCGCCTTACATCGCCTATTCTCTTTAATAAACGTGTTGTAATGCTCGACTTAACAGGGGTTGTGGCAGGCACAAAATATCGTGGACAGTTCGAAGAACGTATCCGTGCACTTATAAAAGAGATTGAACAAAGCCCTGATGTAATTATTTTCATCGACGAGATACACACGCTCATCGGGGCAGGATCTACTCCCGGCTCTATGGATGCCGCAAATATACTGAAGCCTGCCCTAGCACGTGGAACCATACAGTGCATTGGTGCCACTACGTTAGACGAGTATAGGAATTCCATTGAAAAGGACGGCGCATTAGAACGACGTTTCCAAAAGGTGTTAGTTGAGCCTACAACGGTAGACGAAACCTTGCAAATTCTTAATAACATTAAGGACCGTTACGAGGCGCATCACCACGTTTCGTACACCGATGATGCTATTACGGCGTGTGTCAAACTGACAGACCGTTACATCACAGACCGTTCTTTCCCAGACAAAGCTATTGATGCTATGGACGAGGTGGGGGCTCGTGTACATCTACAAAATGCACAAGTGCCACCAGAAATAATAGAACTGAAGAAGCAGTTGGACGAGATTGCACAGGAGAAAAAGGACGCAGTGAAGAACCAAAACTTCGAACTCGCAGCCAATTTCCGTGATAAACAAACTGCTTTAGAGCGTAATTTGCAAGAAGCACAGCAGAAATGGGAACGTGGAGACGATAGTAACCGCGTGGAAATTGGTGCCGACAAAGTGGCTGATGTGGTTTCTATGATGACAGGTATACCAGTTCAGCGAATGCAGGAAAGCGAAAGTGCACGACTTGTTAATATGGCTGACAACCTGAAACACGAGGTTATAGCACAAGATAAAGCCATAGAGAAAATGGTTAAAGCCATTCAACGTAACCGCATTGGGCTAAAAGACCCTAACCACCCTATAGGTGCGTTTATGTTTCTTGGACCTACTGGAGTGGGAAAAACCTACTTAGCTAAAAAGCTCGCAGAGGTTATGTTCGGTTCAAAAGATGCTCTTATACGCATAGATATGAGCGAATATACGGAGAGTTTCAACACTTCGCGCCTCGTAGGAGCACCTCCGGGATATGTAGGATACGAAGAAGGTGGGCAACTTACAGAGCAAGTGCGACGCCACCCCTACTCTATTGTGTTGTTAGATGAGATTGAAAAGGCACACGGAAACGTGTTTAACATGCTATTGCAGGTGTTAGACGAAGGCAGACTGACCGATGGTAATGGACGATTGGTAGATTTTCGTAACACAATTATCATTATGACATCTAATGCAGGTACCCGTCAGCTCAAAGAATTTGGGCAAGGCGTGGGCTTCACAGCTACCAATATGAATGCCATTTCGCATAACGAACAAGACAAAGAACGTGCGCGCGCCATTATACAAAAGAGCTTAAGTAAGCAATTTGCACCCGAATTTCTTAACCGTTTAGACGAAATTATCACCTTCGATCAGCTTGATCTCGCTGCCATAAAGCAGATTATAGACATAGAACTGCGTAGTTTGTTTAAACGAATAAAGGAACTTGGCTACAACGTAACCATTACAGACAAAGCCAAAGAACTGGTTGCTAAAAAGGGATACGATGTTCAGTTTGGAGCACGACCGCTGAAACGTGCCATTCAAAACTACATTGAAGATGGCATTTGCGAGCAAATTCTTGCAGGAAAAGTGCACGAAGGCGATACCATTTCTATTGGAAAAAGCCCCAATGCCAACGAACTTACATTTAAATAATAATACCTTAGCAGAATAATATCTGCACATGCACTCAACCTTCTACACACCGCAGTATAGCCACATCTATACTGCGGTTTTCTGTATATACCTATTACGCTAACAAGCTATGTATCAGCCAAGTACCAAAACGCCTAAAAAGGTTTTTCAAAAAGGGGGTTTTTACACGCCAAAAGTATGGTTTTTGCAATGCAAAAACCCCCTTTTTGGAAAAAGCAAATAGGGGTTTTAGAAAAACTAAAACCCCTATCCCATTAAAGGAAACCAATTTCTTATTGATTCACAAACTTAATTTTCTTATTCATATCGCCTATACGCGATTGCAGTTTAACTATTTTCTTTTGCATTTTGCTTAGTTTCGCCTGCATTTTAGCCAACTTTTTGTTCGCAGCTTTTGTAGCCTTTAGCTTCTTAATAGTGTCTTTTGCATCTTTCACAGTGCTAGAAGCATCAGACGTATTGAAGTCTGTTGTAACCATATTTGCCTCTGCATTTGCATTAGCAACCTTACCAATAATAGCATCATAGTCGGCTTTCGCCTTCTCATAGTCTAACTGAAGCTTGTTTAATTTAGAGGTTAAGTTCAACACTTTCTGCTGTTCTTTTAGGGTTTGCACCTTTGTTGCATCTTGAGCAAACCCACTAATAGCAGACAATACCATAATTCCTATTAAAATAAATCGTCTCATAATCTGTCTAATTTAATTATTATTGCAAAGATAAACAATTTTCTTTGTATCCCCAAGACTTTTGTAATAAAAACAAAGAAGGGGGGATACTTATTTAGAATATTATATTTAACTTTGCAGGGAAATTGGTAAAAACAAGCAAAACATATATTTTAGAATGGTTCAGGGAACACTAACAAGGCTTAACGCCCACCATAAAGAAGCGAACAAAAAGGTTATTCACCTGCTTATACAAAGGGTTTTCTACTTTTGTAAAGGCATAGTGAGCATAAAACAATGTGCCTTTCTCGTGTTTTTTATGGCAATATCGCTCCATACAAATGCCCAAATGCTTTTCTCAGAGAACCTTACTATGAATATAGATAGCACGAAAACCATACAAGGCTCCCTACAACCTGAGTTGGATTTCAAGACAGAAAAGGAAAACGTATTCACACTAAAGAACACAGCCAACCTTAATTTGCTAATTAAAAAGAAGCGTATTATCAACCTTATAAACAAGTTAGAGTTTTCTACTTACGGTAAAGATATAACAGTAAGTGGTGGCTATGCGCACTTAGAATATCGCTATCTGCTCCACCGAAAGTTCGAAGTTTATCCCTATATGGAGTCGCAATGGGCAGGCAGTAGGGGTATGACGTTTAAAATTTCTAGTGGTATTCAGGCACGTTATAGATTTTTAGAGTCTAAACATTGGCTACTTTTTGCCAACACAGCCCTATATTACGAATTTGAAAAGTGGGAATATCCCACTCCACCAGCAGGCACAAAACCCCACGCTTATAGTCGCTACATAAAGCATCACCTATCGTTTAGCACTAAATATACGTTCGGACCGCATTGGGATATCATAGCAACAGGCATCTATCAGGTGCGTCCCGATAGCTATTTTAAGACACCCCGATTTGGTGCAGCAGTAGATTTGGCTTACCACATTACACCAACTATCGGCTTAAATTGTGCCTATCGGCTCATTTACGATACTACTCCCATTGTGCCAATTCGTAAGAATTACACCACAGTGAATGCAGGAATAAACATCGCTTTTTAGGAATAATGGCGATAGAAGCCCTAAGAAAACTAAACATTCTTGTGGCTTTAGTATATAAAAAATACCTAAAACACCAAACAAAACATTAAAACAAGCCGATAGTCTACTCTACCTTTAAAATGTAAACATCGGGCCAAATGGTTACATCTACATGCACTGCAACACCCACTTTACGGAACTGTAGCACGTTAGATGCTGTTTGACTGTTGCCAACAACAAAGCCAATATTGCGCAATTGTTGTGCAAAACGGCGATAATAAGCCTTATCCCAAAACACAACTTCGGTACTTCCACCCTGCGTATCTATAACAGCAAGCGACGATTCGTCGGTTTTTAGGAAGAGTTTATACAATGGTTCCGAACTCTGATACTGCTCGTTTGGTTGCAAATGCCACCCCCAAATATGTCGTAAATCGTTGTTATCTAAATACTTTGTTGCCATTATTCGGCGCAAACCATATCGCTTAAAGGGTTCAACAGTTGGCATTTTACGTAGCTTTTGCTGCTGATATTGCAACAATTCTACCACTGTTAGTTGTAGATAATTGCCATATTGAGCTCTTCCCAATATGGCAATAAAGAATAATATAAGTATTAAAGAAATTCTTTTCATTCGTTTTTATTACTCGAAACTTACGTTTCAGAGCTGTTCTATCTCTGCTAACCAGTCGGTAGAATTGGCATCTGACGGCATACGCCAATCACCTCGAGGCGACAAACTCACCGTTCCCACCTTCGGACCATCGGGCAAACAAGAGCGTTTGAACTGATTTTGGAAGAAGCGATCTACGAAATTGTAAAGCCATTTCTTTATTTCAGCATCGCTATATTTACCTTCAAAGGCGTGTTTTGCAAGGAAAAATATCTTAGAAGGCTGGAAACCGTGTCGTAAAAAGTAGTATAAGAAGAAGTCGTTTAGCTCGTATGGTCCAACAAAATCTTCTGTTTTCTGCTGAATTTTGCCCTCTTTATCGGCAGGAGTAAGCTCTGGTGAGATAGGTGTTTCTACAATATCGCGCAATGCTTCTGCCACTTTCTCGTTGTCTGTAATGCTTGCCACGTATGCAACAAGGTGTTTTACAAGTGTTTTTGGTACACTTGCGTTCACTCCATACATACTCATGTGGTCGCCATTATAGGTGCACCAGCCCAACGCAAGCTCGCTTAAGTCGCCCGTTCCCAGTACCATTCCATTGTATTCGTTAGCCAAATCCATTAGAATTTGGGTGCGTTCGCGAGCTTGAGCATTCTCAAACGTAGAGTCGTGAGTAGTTGTATCGTGGTCAATATCCTTGAGATGCTGAACCACCGATGGCACTATGCTTATTTCTTTTGTATCTACTCCCAACTCGTCCATTAGGGCAACAGCATTGGTATATGTACGTTCGGAGGTGCCAAAACCTGGCATCGTTACGGCAAGAATACCCTTTCGGTCTAGTTTTAGCTTGTCGAACGCACGCACACATACAAGCAATGCAAGTGTAGAATCGAGACCTCCGCTCACTCCTATTACCACTTTCTTGCAATGGGTGTGTACTAATCGTTTTGCCAAACCCATTACCTGAATGTTGAAAACCTCTTCGCAAGCATCTTCCATGTGTCCACTTTGTATGAAAGGTTGTGGGTTTATTTTGCGTGTAAGGGTAAATTCGCGTTCAGCATTCTGCCTTGGTAAGCAGTTAATGTATGTTTTTTCGGGCAGCACACCCCCTATTGGGTCCACATACATATCCTTTTGTGCATTCACAAAAGTGGTGTTCGAGCGTCTTTCTGTACGTAGTTTCTCTACGTCTACCTCGCCTATTACGAGTTGAGGGTCTAGCGAAAAGCGTTCGGCTTTGGCAATAAGCCCACCGTTTTCGTATATAAATGCGTTGCCACCGAATACTACATCTTGCGAACTTTCACCGAAACCGCAACTGCTATATACGTATGCCGATATGGTACGAGCACTTTGTTGCGCCAGCAAAGACTCTAAATAGTGGTGCTTACCTATCTGTTCGGTGCTCGCCGATAGGTTAAACATTATTTCAACACCTGCCAACGTTAGTGCGTTGCTTGGTGGAATGGGTGCCCAAATGTCCTCGCATATCTCTATTCCGAACTTTACTCCGCCGTCTGTTCTGAATATTTGGCGAGCCGGTGTTACCAATATGGTTTGTCCAGCATAGTGTATTTGTGTTGGACAAAGGTCGCGAGCCGATGCAAACCACCGCTTTTCGTAGAACTCAGCATAGTTCGGAAGGTATGTTTTTGGCACTATTCCTATTATCTTTCCATGCTGAACCACAGCGGCACAGTTTAGCAATAGTGGTCCAACACATACTGGAATGCCTACTATTGCTATGATATCTAGCTGACGAGTAAAGTCGAGTAGCATCATCATAGCGTGCTCTGAGTTGTCGAGTAATAGCTGTTGTCGGAACAAATCTTGGCATGTATAGCCTGTGATACAGAACTCTGGGAAGACTATTATCTCTACTCCCTGACCTTCTGCAGCTATTATTTGCTTTTCAATAGCATCGAGATTGAACTTAGTGTCGGCTATTCGCACTTCTGGAATTGCCGTTGCCACTTTGATAAATCCGTATTTCATTCGTTTTAAAAGTATGTTAGGTTATTATTGTTACTTGTGTTGCGCCATAGCCGTACTCACGGAACGACGCGTCTTGAAAATGGTATTTCTTGTACTTATAGTTTAGTTCGCGGATAATAGAACGGCGCAAAACGCCTTCGCCTTTACCGTGAATGAATACTATTTTCTGTTGATTTTTATTCTTATACTGTTCTAAAGTGCTGCGGAAAATGCCCATCTGATATTCTAATATATCGCCTGGCGTTAGCCCTGCAGTGGTTTCCAACACCTCTTCAGCGTGCAAATCTACAACAATTTTATCGTTTTTAAGAATTTGTTTGGCATATTTTGCTTTACTCTGACTATTTTCGTATCTGCGTTCTAATGGTTTTCGGGCTGGCTGTGGGGTGGGTTCCACTGCTTGTGTGTTGCTGCTTTGCAACTTTTTAGGCAGTTCTATCTTTGTGTCTATAATGGTTTCGGGAGCCTTTTCCTTTTCGGTTACGGTGTAAAGTAGTGCTGGTGTATCGAAAAAATCGTTCTCTCGGAAGGTGTTTAGCTTGTAAAACTTGGTTCCATCTATACGTATATGTGCATTGAGTGCGGGTTTACGTTCGAATGTTTTGTTGGGTTTGTAGGCAAATATTTGTATGCTTGCTTCGGCTATAGTGTTTAAATCGGAATATGAGAACTGCTCTACAAACAGCTTTGTGTTGGGTTCTAACTCGCCTACTGCTTTGCATTGCCATTGGTTTTTGGTGCCTACCATATATAAATAATGTATATAGTAGTTGCTATCGTTCACTATATACGTTTCGAAATCGGTGTTATTCATTTCGCGTGGCTTGGTTGGCACAAAGGCTAAATAGGCTGTTAGGGTGTTGCCTCCCTCGCGTTCGCGTGGCTGCGGCACAAATTTGTCGGCAGGATCGTAGTCTTCTTCTTCGTCGTCTATACCTGTTTTATTGGTATCGGTGGGGGTATTGTCGCTTAATTGGGCTTTTATGGATTTTGCATTTCCCTCTTCTTTTTCGTCTTTTGCTTGTTCTATCTTGGTTATTTTGGCTTTTGCCATATCGTCGTTGCCCACAACAACAACATCGTTAATGGGGGTTGGTATTTCAAAACCGTCTTCGTCTTCCACTAATACTATATTGTTGCCTTGAAAGCCAGAGATTTTTCCACCTCCTACTTCGCTTAAAAAGCGTACTTTATCGCCTATTTTCATATTCTATGTTTTTATGTTTCTATTACTGTTATATCTGTTTACAAAAGGCTATTGCTTATGTTTGGCTTTGCAAAAAGGGGGTTTTTACGTTGCAAAAACTATGTTTTTGCGAACCAAAAAGGGGGTTTTTGCAAGCCAAAAAGGGGTTTTTGCAGAGTGCTTTGTAACCTTCTTATTAACAGACAATTACATACTTGTTTTTGGCACTATGTTTTTAACAACGCTGCCTCTATGTTTTGCCATTGTTTAGGCTATGGTATGAGGAGGCTGCTATCGCCATAACTCAGGAAGCGGAAGTTGTTTTCGAGTGCATAGTTGTACACTTTGCGCCAGTTGCCTCCTAAGAATGCGCTTACCAAAAGCAAGAGTGTGGATTGTGGTTGATGGAAGTTGGTTACAAGCATTTGCACTATTTTGTAGGTAAATCCGGGTGCTATAATTATCTGAGTGCTTGTATGCAGTGCCGTTAAGCCGTTGTTGTCTAAGTACGACAGCAGGTTTTGCAGTGCACGTTCCACGCTAACGGGTGTTCCATTTACCAATATAAGTCCGTTAAAGTTGTGTTCTTGTTCGTATGGTTCCCACTGTTCAACGTGCAATTCGTCTTCGGTGGCGTTCGAATTGCGTTCCAATTTCACCCCCATATAGTAAAGACTTTCTAATGTTCGCACGCTTGTTGTTCCCACAGCAATGGCTTTACAGTTGTGCGAAAGCAAGTTTTCTATGGTGTGTCGGTGCACTACCACATATTCGGAGTGCATATTGTGTCCTTCTATCTCGCTGCTTTTCACAGGCTTAAACGTTCCTGCGCCTACGTGTAATGTAAGTTCGTCGCGTGTTATACCAGCTTTATCTATGTCGTGCAGCACATTTTGGGTGAAGTGTAAGCCCGCTGTTGGTGCGGCTACAGACCCTTTTACCTTTGAATAAACGGTTTGATAGGTTTGCTTATCGCTCTCTTCCGTCTCTCTATTTAGGTAAGGTGGTATTGGCAATTCGCCCACAGCTTCTAATATTTCGGCAAATGTTACGTGGCAATTGTCCCATACAAAGTCTACCCAATGGTTGGTTCCACCAGCAACAGCAGCATTTGTTTTAGTGCGATTTACAGTAGCCGTTAGCACCAAATCGTGTCCGTTTATTTGGAATGCCCGCTTTAGTGTGCCCTCTTTCCACTTTTTTAGGTTTCCAATCATACAGAGCCACGAACATTGTTGGTTGGTTTGGAACATTAGTTCGTAGTCTGTTGGCTGTGCAGGTTCCATTAAAAAAATTTCTATTAATGCTCCTGTTTCTTTTCTAAAGTGCATACGTGCCTGAATAACTCTGGTGTTGTTGAACACCATAAGTGCGTTTTTTGGCAAATATTTAGGTAGGTTGCAGAACACGTCTTCGCCCACTTCTCCGTGCTTATATAGCAAAAGTTTGCTGTGATCGCGCTTAGAAAGTGGAAATTTAGCAATACGTTCGTCGGGCAAAGGGTAGTCGTAGTCCGATATTTTTATATGTTTTGTATCTTCTAACATTTGTTTTTATTTTATAATCCTATCTCTATTACGCCTCTAATTATGCAATAAATGCAAGTAAACACTATTGTACAGAGCACCACATCTATGTCTTTTACCTCGTAACCAGTTCGTGTAAACTGTTTGGTTCTATAGGTTGAGAGGGGTGCTACATGGCGTTCTATTCGTTTATATATAAGGTAACACAAGCTTGCATTGAGTGTTCCTGCCACCATACCCACGAAAATGTCGGACGGATAGTGCACGCCGAGATACAAACGAGTCCATACAACGATGAAAGCCCATACCAAAAGGAAGATGGAAAGTAGGCGGCTGCGCACTAAATACATAAAAAACACCGCCACAGAGAAGGCATTACAGGCGTGAGCAGAGAAGAAACTGAAGCCAGAGGGGGCATAACCGTTCACCAAAAAGAGGGTATGCGCAAGCAAAGGGTCGGACGATGGACGTAGTCGGGCTATGTATGGTTTCACAAAACCGCCGTTTCCAACGTTTGAAATAAGCATACACAAAGCTAAGGAGCCCATTATAAGGAGAATGCGTCCCCATTTTTCGTTGTTTTTAACAATAAGATAGAACAACGAAACATAGAGCGGTATCCACGTATAGCCCGATGTAAACACCAGCACAACGTGGTCTAAGAACATATTATGGTTGTTGTTGAAAGCCAACAACAAGGTTTTGTCGTATTCAAGAAGTGAAGAAAAATCCATCAGAGCATATTTTTCTATATTTCTTCTAACTGGTTTGTGGGTATCCAGCCAGTAGTATTGTCGGGCAAGCGTATGCCTTTCCACCCACTAATGCTACTATCTACTATATCTACTTTCGTACCTTCGTGCAGTGTAACAGCGTTTTCGCCCTTGGCATCGGGTGTTGCTTTCACGGTAGCAATAGAGGCAACAATTACAGCTTGGTTGCTATTTCGTTTTTCGTTTTGCTGTATTTTAGCAAAAGAGAAGCTGAACATAAATAGCAAAAGGAACGATAAAGCAGAGAAGAACCCTATTTTACGGCGTTTAACATCTACAGCTAAGAAGTATAATAGCATAAACGACAGGCTGCACAAGAGTACCAATAAACTTATAATAGCCCACGTATCAATGCTAAAAGAATAGACTATGGCGTGCAACCACCGTGTAAGAAAGAGGTCGGACTCGGGTGATAGCCTATCAATAGTCTTAGATTGAGCTAACTGTAAGTTGTATCTTGCGTCCTCATCGCTAGGAACTAACTTCAGCGAACGCTCGTAAGCAATAATAGCTTGGGTAACTTCGTTGTTGCGATAATAGGCATTTCCCAAATTATAATAGAGTATAGCCGACGGCTTTTGCTTTATTAATTGTTTGTAAATGCGTATAGCTTCGGCATAATTAGCCTTATTATACGCCTTTGCAGCCATATCTAAGGTATTGGCAGAGGCACGTAGCGCAATAGCCGAAAGGGCTATAACTATGGCGAATAATAGTAAAAAGGATTTGCCATTTGCCTTCTTACTGGTATTGTTGCGTTGGTTTCTCATTGCTTCTTCTATATCAGTAATGGCTTTAACAGCCGCATCGTAGGTGAGAGACATATTCCCTTGCTCGTCGCCAGGGGCATAACGCTGGAACTCACACTCGTCTAATGCTTCTATAAACTTATCAATTACGCTTCCATCTATGCCGAGTTCAGCAAACTTTTCTTTTATATTTTCGCGCGAAAGTTGCTCTACTGGCACAGTTAATTTGTCGCTAACATATCCCCAAAGAGCCTTTAAGTTTTCGTCATAGAAGTCTTCTGCCTTGTGCATTTCCATGAAAACGTTTGCTTTATGCAGCCTATTCAGTGCCACACGCTCAGCATTTTTGCCTTTAAGTCGGGCTATATCGCCTTTAATATTGGCACGTTTGCGAAGCATTACAAGTGCTCCTACAAAGCCTCCGAGTATTAACAGCAACACAATCCAATAGCCCCACGAGTTAAAGAAGTTGGTTTCTGCCAGCATATCGGTCTCTTTCGTTTTCAATCCGTGTATGTCTTGCTTTGTATTTCCGGTGAAAGCCTCAACGCTTTGTGTGGTTCCATCGCCCTTAGCCACACTTATTTGGAAGGCTTGAGTGGTGAGAGTTTTATACGAATTGGTGGTTGTATCGAAGTAAACAAAGCTAACTGGTGGCACAGTATACTTACCTTGCTTACGTGGAACAGCCAAAAAATCGTACACCATACTACCTTCTACGCCATTCGAAGTAAGGTGGGTCTTGTCTGTTTGCTTAGAATCGTACACGTCAAAACCATTAGGAAACTTCACAATAGGTTGTCGCATAAGTTTCAAATTGCCTATTCCTGCTATTACAACACGTAGGTTTATGGGGTCGCCTTCCTTAATATTGCTCTTACTTAACTGTGCTGTCATACTGAGTTTTCCCACTGCTCCAGAGAAGTTAGCTGGTTTTTGTGGCAATGGTACAACATCTATGGTAAGCCCTTCTGCCTGTAATTGTCGTGGAATATCGCCACCATCGTTCATAAAAGCAAATGGATCGAAGTCGTCTAAAGTAGGTCTTACCACTCCCGTAAAGGTAACAGATGGTATTCGTAGCTTACCTGTTATTTGCGGATAAACCACATATTGGCTCCACGTAGTGGTGTGATAGGTGCGCCCATTCAGCTTTTCGGTGCGGAAAGTTTTCTGTTGTGGCAATGGAATTTCCTGTACATGCGAGCCTTTTATATCGGGCATTTTGCCTGCCATACGTATCAAATTCACGTTTGTATACACTTTATAGGTAAGCAATACTGGTTCTTGTTCGTGCACAGTACGCTTGTTTGCAGTTACTTTTACGAACAAATCTTTGCCTGTAGGTACTCTGCTCTCGGGTCGTACAGCACTTATATCGGCTCTTGCGCTACCATTTATCTGTGCAGAACGGTTTATATTGGCATTTCCAGAGGCGGTTATTTTAACGGGAGTAGACGCTAAATGTTGTCCATTCACTATAATTTTGGCTGGCGGAATGTTGAAATTGCCTCGCTTTGTTGCCATAAATACGTAGGTATACGACTCTGATGAGTTGCTATTCATGTGGCCATTCACCATCTGTAGATTGCGTTGCGAGGTATAATAAGGTCCTGCTAAGAGTTCAACACCAGTAGGCATCTTGCCTAATTTTAGTCCTTCTACATTGTCGGTGTATATAATATACTCTATTTGAAACTGCTCTCCAACCTCCACTTGGCGTGGTGCCAACACACGAATGTGCTGTGCTAACGCTGTAAAAGGTAGCAAAACAAGTAGCAGTATGTTAATATATCGTTTCATAAAGCGTTACCAATTCTTATCCAAATGCCTACTTTGGGGTTGTTGCATATATTTTTTAAGACGTTCTTGCGTTGCTTTTTCTTCTTGCATTGCTGCATTTAGCATTTGCTCGGCATTGTCTTTGCTCATTCCTTGTTCCGGTTTCGGTTTGTTTTGACTATTCTTTTGCTTATTATTATCTTTATTTTTGTTCTTGTCTTTATTGTTTTTATTGTTCTTCTGCTGTTGTTTGTTCTGCTTTTGCTGCTGTTGTTGTTTCTTCAGAAGGTGCATACACTGTGTTAAATTGTAGCGTGCATTGGCATGGTGTGGGTTGTTTCGCAGTGCGTTTTTGTATGCTTCTATAGCTTTTTGGTAGTTTTTCTTAGCCTGATACACAGTTCCCATATTATGGAAAGCACTAGAAAGACGTGCCTTATTGGTTTCGTTTTTCGTAGCTAAGGTATAGTTTTGCAGAGCCAAAGAGTCTTTGTGCTGTGCCTGCATGGCACAACCTAAGTTGTAAGCAGCTATTGCATTGTGTGCATTAGCGGCAAGAGCTTTGCGAAAATTCACCTCTGCCACCCCATATTTTTTGGTTGCAAAGGCTGCGTTACCCCTTCTTATGTATTGCCTATCGGTCTGTGCTGTTGCTGTAAGTATGGCAAAAGCTAGACAAAGCAATATGTATAGTCTTCTATTCATTTATTTTTTAGTAAACAAATTTATACGATTGAACAGCGAATTTTGGCGTTCCATTATCAGAGCTTCGGCTATTAGCAACAGCAAAACAATAGCTGCTATGGCTGGAAACTGTTCTGCATAGTCGCTATATGATACACTTTCTATTTCGCCGTGTTGCATTTTTGCTATCTCGTTGTCGAGCATTTGTTCTGCTCCAGTAGTGTTATCAACGTGTATATACATACCTTTCCCTGCCTCGGCAAGCTTTTTACACATGTCTTCGTTGAGCTTTGTCATTACAGTTCCACCATTTTTATCTTGCAAATAGCTACCATTTCCCATTGGAATGGGTGCTCCTTGTGTAGAACCTATGCCGAGAACAAACACACGTATGCCGGCTTGTTGTGCCTTTCGTGCCATTTCTTCGGCTCCACCTTCGTGATTTTCGCCATCGGTTATAATGATAATGGCTTTACCAAACTTGCTGTTTTGTGTGAAACTATGCATAGAAAGGTCGATAGCTTTACCTATATCGGTGCCTTGTGTGCCTATTAACGATGGGCTAATGTTATCTAAAAACATTTTCGCTGATACGTAATCGGACGTGATTGGTAGTTGTACGAAGGCATCACCAGCAAATACTACGAGTCCAATTTTATCGTTTGTGAAACGGTTTAATAGGTCTTCTACCAGTCGTTTGCTCCGTTCTAATCGTGAGGGAGCTACGTCTTCGGCTAACATAGAGTTGCTTATGTCCATTGCTATCATAGCTTCTATGCCCTCGCGCTTATCTTTCGATAGCTTAGTTCCCATCTGCGGACGTGCCACAATAACCACAATGAGTGCCAAAGCTACCTCCATAACATAGAATTTTAGTAATGGTCGATATTTAGAATAGCCAGGAACGAGTTGCCGAAGCAGTTCTTTATCGCCAAAACGGTCCATACGTTTGCGGCGCTTTAAAGCCCAAACGTGGTAGACTATTGCTAATAATGGTATCAGCAAAAGTAGCCATAAGTATGTAGGATTAGCAAATCTGAACATTCTTTCTATATTTCTTGTTCGTTGGAACCATAATTCTTACATTGTAAAAGTACCCTTTTTGCATTGTAAAAGTACCCTTTTTGGTCTGCAAAAGTACCCTTTTTGCATTGTAAAAGTACCCTTTTTGGTCTGCAAAAGTACCCTTTTTGCATTACAAAAGTACCCTTTTTACATTGCAAAAGTACCCTTTTTGGTCTGCAAAAGTACCACTTTTACTTTTCGGAACTATTGTTATTGTTCTTCAGAACTATTATTCATATACTTTACTACTAATATTTTCTTTTTCTCTGAACGCATTTTGTTTGTTAAGGAATGCGTTTAAACACTGTTATTCTCAGCACTATTTCTACAAAGAACACCAGCAATGCCAACATAGCAAATGGCATATAGGCTTCGTATCGCCTACCATACGATTTTGCATCGAGCCTTGTTTTCTCTAACTTATCTATATCTTTGTATATCTGAGAGAGTTCGTTTCTGCTTTGCGCACGGTAGAATTCGCCATCGGTTTGTATGGCAATGTTCTGCAAAGTCTTGTAATCTATATCGCCAACCAGGTGTCCTTGTGCATCTTTTCCATCTGTTCCAAGTCCGATGGTGTACACACGAATACCAAATTTCTTAGCTATTGCAGCAGCTGTTAGTGGCGATATGTCGCCCACATTGTTGCTTCCGTCTGTTAAAAGTATCACTACTTTGCTTTTTCCCTTCACGTTTTTAAGACGTCCAACGGCATTTGCCAGTCCCATACCTATAGCAGTACCATCTTGAATGAGTCCTGTTGTAGACAAATCGCCCCTTACTGCGCCCAAAAGATTAAGCAACGAGGTGTGATCGGTGGTCATTGGGCACTGTGTAAATGCCTCTCCTGCAAAGATAGTAAGCCCTATATTGTCGTTTGGACGCGAGCTAATGAACTCTCTTGCTACGGCTTTTGCGGCTTCAATGCGGTTGGGTTCAACATCATCGGATAGCATACTGGCAGATACATCGAGGGCTAACATAATGTTAATACCCTCTACCTGTTCGTTATCGATGGGGTTATTGGTTTGCGGACGAGCCAAAACCACCACTATTAGAGCGTAAACCACGCAGCGTAAAAGCATTGGCAGATGCGCTAAACGCACCTTCCAGCTTCTCGGAGTGTGCTGAAAGGTGAACGTATTGCTCATTCTCATTGTGGGTTCGCTCTTTTTTCGATACAAGAAATACCATATTATATAAGGTATAAGGAGCAAAAGCAGCAATAAGTATTCTTTGTTTGCAAATTCCATTTTGCTTTTTACGTTTTTTAATTCAACAATTCTGCGATGCCCCATACGGCGATAGTGGCACACGCTATGGCGGCTATTATGGCACCATACTTACACCAACGTAGTATGTTGCGTATGCGTTGGTTGCGCTTTTCCTCCGTTTCGGTATCGGTAGGTTGTGGCGTTTTCGGTGGCTGATAGCCGTTTTTGGTTTCTTCTATATAGTCTACCACGTTTCCGAGATAGTAGTTCTTTTCGTTGTTTTGTGTAGAATACTTAGCAAATTTCACCAAGTCGGCAGTGGCAAACACCTGTTCTAGTTCGGCATTTGTTTCGTTATTGCTTTTCTGTCGAAGTGTTTCTACTATGTCGGCAGACGTCATTTCCTTCGCTTTTATGCCAAAACGGTCTTCCAAATACTGTCGTAACACATCGGTAAGTGCTGTGTAATAAGCCTTCTGATCGGGATTTTCGCTATTGTTATATTGCGTTTTCACCTGTTCTATGGCTTGCATAGCCTTCTCGTGTGGCAGCAAATTGCGCATTTGTTGGCGTGGTTTTGCCAATGGTTTCTTGCTTTTCAGCCTGCGATGTATGGTGTATGCTACTATCAGAAGCACCAAAGCGAGCACACAAAGAGCTATATAGGGCAACCATTCGCTTAGCAAGAAAGGTGGTTTTTGCACCCCATCGGCTGGTTTTGCTGGTGCTGTTGCGGCTGTATCTACCTTACTTTGCGTTACATTAAAGGCGAGTTTGTTTGTAGTATAGTTCTTTCCGTCTACCTGTATGGTAACAGCTGGCAGGTTGTAGTGCCGAGCGTCCCATGCTGTAAGCGTTCGTTTGAATGTTAAGGTATACGCATTGCCGTTGTGCGTAGTATCTATGCGTTGTTCCATAACCTCTATTCCGTGTGGCACATTGGTGGTATCGGCAAAGTGTTGGTATGCCACTCGTGCTCCTTTTGGCGCATCTACGGTGATGTTCCAATGGGTTCGTTCGCCTATAAGTATCTTTGTTGAATCCAAAGAGGCGTTCACGCGCACTTGTGCAGTGGCTGTTATAGCTAATAGAGCTATGGTTATGGTTGCTAAAAACTTCTTCATTAGCTTCGTTGAGCAAACAGTATCATTAGTTTTTTAACGTAGTCATCGTTTGTTGCAACAGATATATTGTCTACGTTTGTCTTTGTAAATATAGCTTGCAATTGGCATTGTAGCTTGTTCCAATTGGCTTTATAGGCATTCCGAAGCTTAGCGCTGCTGGTATCAACAAGCATTTCGTGGCCTGTTTCAGCATCGCAAACCTTCATTAATCCTACGTTTGGTAGTTCCTTAGCACGCCTATCGTACACCTGCACAGCTATTACATCGTGTTTCCGATTGGCTATTTGGAGCACGTGTTCGAAGTCGGATCGCACATAAAAGTCGCTTAAAACGAATGCCGTACAGGTGTGTTTTACCACACGAGTAAGGAACTCTAAGGCGGCATTAATATCGGTTTTTTTGCTTTCGGGCTCAAAATTGAGCATCTCGCGTATGATATATAAAATGTGTTTTCGTCCTTTTTTGGGTGCTATATACTTCTCTATGCGGTCCGAAAAGAATATTACGCCTATCTTATCGTTATTCTGTATGGCTGAAAAAGCGAGTGTTGCAGCTATTTCGGTTGCCATATCTCTTTTTGTTCGTTGCGTTGTTCCGAAGTCTAACGACCCACTTACGTCTATAAGAAGCATAACGGTGAGTTCTCGTTCTTCTTCAAACACTTTCACAAAAGGCTTATGAAAGCGTGCCGTAACGTTCCAATCGATGTCGCGAACATCGTCGCCGTACTGGTATTCGCGCACCTCTGAGAAGGCCATACCTCGCCCTTTAAAGGCTGAATGGTATTGTCCTGCGAAGATGTTCTGACTAAGACGGCGTGTCTTAATCTCTATCTTTCTCACCCTACTGAGTATTTCGGTGGCGTTCATTTGTTATCCTTCTTTTGCCGTTATGGCACTTGTATGTTGTTAATGATATCGCTTACTATTCCTTCGGTGGTAGTATTGCTTGCCTCTGCCTCGTACGACAGACCGATACGGTGGCGTAAAACATCGTGTGCAACTGCTCTTACGTCTTCTGGAACTACGTATCCTCTACGCTTAATAAAGGCGTACGCACGTGCAGCTTTAGCCAAATTGATGCTGGCACGTGGGCTTCCGCCGAATGTTATCATTTGTTTTAGTTTGCCTAATCCATAACGTTCGGGATAGCGAGTGGCAAAAACAATGTCGGCAATATATTGTTCTATCTTCTCGTCTATATATACTTCGCGCACCACACTACGTGCTTCGATAATGTCGTCGGCAGATATTAGTGCTGGAGCTGTGGGCAAATGTTCGCTAAGATTCTCACGAATAATGCGCTTTTCCTCGTCTATTGTTGGATAATCTATTACTACTTTCAACATAAAACGGTCTACCTGAGCTTCTGGAAGCATATATGTTCCTTCTTGTTCTATAGGGTTTTGCGTTGCCATTACCATAAATGGATTTGGCAAACTGAAGGTTTCGTCGCCAATAGTTACTTGGTGTTCTTGCATTGCTTCTAATAATGCACTCTGAACTTTAGCTGGTGCACGGTTAATTTCATCGGCTAAGACGAAGTTTGCAAATACTGGTCCCTTCTTAACTAAGAACTTTTCCTCCTTCTGCGAGTATATTTGGGTACCCACTACATCGGCTGGAAGAAGGTCAGGAGTAAACTGTATGCGACTGTATTTGGCATTTATAAGTTGCGAAAGTGTTTTTATTGCAAGGGTTTTAGCCAATCCCGGTACACCCTCAAGGAGTATATGTCCATCGCTAAGCAGACCTATCAGCAGGGAATCTATTAGGTGTTGTTGCCCTACTATTACCTGATTCATTCCTGTAACTAGGTTTGTTACAAATCCACTCTTCTGTTCTATTCGTATATTTAGCTCACGAATATCTATAGCTTCTGCCATAATTTCTTTTGTTTTACTACTTTCTTTTAATATTTACGCAAAAGTACTACATTATACTCGGATATGTATCAGGTTACTATCTAAATTATATTAAAAAACACTTTTAAGCTTTATAAATCACGAAACTTTGATAAAAATCGCATAAAGAGTAACAAATATAGACTAAGAATTGCTTCTAATGTATTTTCGTTCCTATTCTGTTGTGTTGCAAATGTGTGGTTTTTGCAGTGTGAATGTGGGGCGTTTCGGGAGTGTTCGTGGGGCGTTTCGTAGGTGTTCATTGGGTGTTCACAGAATGTTCGCAACGTATTGGTTATCTGTATGTTACATACTCATCATACAAAAGCATGGTTTTTGCAATACAAAAGCATGGTTTTTGGCGTGCAAAAGTATGGTTTTTGCAATGCAAGAAGTGGGTTTTTGGAATTCGAATACAGGGTTATTGCAAAACGTTGATGTATAAATAATGGGATATAACTCTATGGTTGGCTATTTGTTTCGGGGGCTGAACAACTGTAACTAATGTATAATTTCTTTGCGTCTTCGTTTTCTTTTAAAACGTACATTGTACTTGGTGCTACGTTGAAGTCCATATAAACGGAATATAAATGGACGATAGTTTTGCCCGATCGCTTTTGTATATCAAAACAAAACTCGTGTTTTCCTGGCACAACAAGGGTGCTTTTATCGTAAAAAAACGCCTTTCCTTTGGCATCTTTCACGCCATCTAACTTTCCTATATGCAGACGACGAATGGATTTTATCCACGAAGTTGGAGTGTCGAAAACCATTATTGCATAGTTAGAATGCTTGTTTATCCAGCGTTTTAACTGCAAAAACTTTATAAGAGCATTGGCAAAAACAACCACTATACATACTAAAATGTAAAGGCTAAAGCTACTAAACAAAGACGGTTCCGACGTTATATACAGGTAAAGAAAGTAGGCTACGCTTATAATAACTGCTCCGCCAAAGACCATTAGTTCGGTTATGGCTATGCGCAAAGGATTATACCACCGGTTGAGATGCCAGTTTTTGCGACTTTGTAAGATATTGATGACAACGAATGGGAGTAGCCAGAAAGTTAGAAAAAACCAAAAAGGGTTGATACTCATAATGGATTTCATTTTCGTGTTTCTACAATATCGTTATCTGTTTCGGGGGCTGAACAACTATCATAAACGTGGAATTCGTCTACCATAGCGTCTTCTTCCACCACATATTGATGCCCTGCCAACAAATCAAGTTCCATTTCTTGGCCGAACAAACGCCTATAGACGCCCCTTCCACGTAGTACTCCTAACCAGAATTCATACTTATGTTTGCCTGGCAACACCAAATATTTATAATAAGAACAGATGTATCTTCCGCCACAAGAATACTTATTATCTATGCTGAATATAGATATTTTGCGAGGCGGCATCTCGGGTATCACCTTGAAAGTAAGTATTGAATAGTGTGGGTGTCTACTTATCCACCATATTAAACGTAGGTGTTGGATAAGCGGAATTATAGAAATAACAACTATTACAACTAACATTAAGAAGTAATCTGCCTCGAAAATGGGTTTCGACTGTGGGTTGGTAAGACAGGAAAAAAAGTGGGATATTGATTTAAATTCTATGTTATTCTTTGCTTGATATTCCTCTATATACACGTAAGAATGTGCTATAAAACTTAAAAAAGATACTGCTAAAGCCGAAAGAACTACAAAACGACTTTGCTTTATAGGGTTGTTCCAACGCACATGCGATGGGTTTACTAAGTAGGAAGTTATTACATAGCAGCATGCCCACCACAAAAATAAACAGAAATAGAATGTACTTGCGTCCATATTTATAAGGTAATATTACTTTATTTTTTACGATATTATTTTGCCAAAACAACGAGTAGAACACCTCGAATGGTAACATTCAAACTCTCTGTTTATGGTTTTCATTCTGCCATTTCACGCATATTAGGAGCAAAACAGCTTAAAGATATATTCAAAGAAGGCAACGAAGGGTGTTCTTGCACAACGTATAAGCCACCCGATTTTAGTTCTATCTCTACATCATAGTCGAACATTTTCTGCGAAATATACCCTCGAGGCATCCATGTTCGCTCCCAAACCACAAAGCTAATTTTATGCTTTCCTGGTGGCACCAAGCATTCGCCCGAAACAGAAAATATATTCATTTGCTTTCCAACAACGCCATCTATCTTTTGTATTTCTATAATATGAAGTTTTCCAGACCACCTTCTCCTACCGAAAACTATCATTGCATAATCTGGATTAGTGGCTATCCAACGCCTCAAACGCAAGAAAAACACTAAAAAATAAAGGGGAAATGAAATAAGCAAAACTATAAGAAAAACAGCTACAACACCCAAAGAAAGATAGTTGAAACTAGACCAATATGCGGCAGCAACAGTTATAACAGACAGTGTAAAATAGACTACGAACAGCCAAAAACGTTCTTTTAACACATTTTTCCATTTGGTAAACGATGGTCGGGTAGCCATTGCGCTAAAGAAAATTGCCATTATCCATGCCATAACAACAGCAAAAAGAACCTCGGCTTCTAATAATAACGAAGCAACATCGTGTACTATTTCATTTTCTATACCTGTTTCCATAATCGATGATTTTTATACTAACAATTTGTAAGCCTTAGGAAGATAGCAACCCAAAGCCCGTAGTTTGTGTAGTGTTTTACTCTAATTGAAGTCCCAATTGTTCTATAAGTTTAGCAATAGAAGGGTTCTGTTGCTGCATTTTTTCAAGTTCTTGGCGCGGTGTAAGAATAGGTTTCAACTCTTCAGCCTTAGCCAATCGCAACATCACATCTATCTGTCCGTTGTGTAAACGCTGTGCCATCGTAGCACGTATTCTACCACGAATGGTCTGCATTTCATCGAGTAGGATTTTGTTTCCTACCACTACTTCAATGTTACCATCGGGCAATATCTGCGGCTTAATAAGCTTCATGCGTTGTGCAAGACTCACATTTATCTTAGCAATACGGTTGCACATACCCTTCCATTCCACTATTAACTCTTGCCAAGTAAAGCTTTGATGTTCGTCTTTATTGGTTATCTCAACATCTTCTTCGTGTTTCTCCTCTTTCTTTCCCTCGTTCATAAGCTGTGCAAACGACATTCCAAGACTACCTAACCGTACTTTTGGCATAGCAGAGACAGGCGATTGCGCACTTACGAGGGGATTTTTGATAGCTACTGTAACGTGTGTTGCAGCACTATCTTGCTCTTTTTCGTGTGCATTATGCTTACGGCTCGCCCCAGCTACCTGCGATGCTGTTTGCGGTTGAGCCGTTAATATAATATTTCGGAACAGGGTTTTTAACTGCTTAGGGCTACGCCCCGAAGCGGGAGAGTCGTCTTCTTTTTGTGTAATTTGTGCCACTTGTATAAGCGTTAGTTCCACTAAGAGACGCTTGTTTGAGCTTTGTCGGTATTCCACATCGCACCTATTCATAATCTCTAATGCCTTATAGAGAAACTGTGTAGGGCATTTTGCAGCTTGCTGTTGGTAGCGTTGGCGTTGTTCGTTGCTAGTAGCAAGCAGCGAAAGAGTCTGTGCATCTTTCGCCATTAGTACATCGCGCACGTGCGAAGCTAGTCCGTTAATAAGGTTTCCCCCATCAAAACCTTTATTTATAACGTTGTTTAAAAGCACCATAATCTCTGGAACTTTATTCTCTAACGATAGATCTACAATGTTAAAATAGTTGTCTGCGTCTAAAACATTCAGGTCTTCAATCACCTTTTGGTAGGTTATGTTGCCCTGAGAAAAGCTTGCTGCCTGGTCGAAAATGGAGAGGGCGTCGCGCATTCCGCCATCTGCTTTCGTGGCAATAACGTTCAATGCCGCCTCCTCGTATACTATTCCTTCCTTCTCTGCAACCTTTTTTAGGTGGTCAATAATGCCAGGAACCGACATACGTTCGAAGTCATAGATTTGGCAACGCGATAGTATTGTGGGTAGAATTTTATGTTTTTCGGTAGTAGCAAGAATAAAAATAACGTGTGCTGGCGGTTCTTCCAGCGTTTTTAGAAAGGCATTGAAGGCGGCAGACGATAGCATGTGCACCTCGTCTATTATGAAAACCTTGTATCGTCCTACCTGTGGTGGTATGCGAGTTTGGTCCATTAGTGCCTTAATATTCTCAACAGAGTTGTTGCTTGCGGCATCTAATTCAAATATATTATAGCTTCTTCCTTCGTTAAAAGCCTTACAACTTTCACACTCGTTGCACGCTTCGCCTTGCTCAGTAGGGTTTTCACAGTTTATGGCTTTGGCAAAAATGCGGGCGCAAGTAGTCTTTCCTACTCCACGCGGACCACAAAACAAATAAGCGTGAGCCAGTCGTTTGCTCTTCACTGCATTCATTAACGTAGTGGTAAGTGCCTGTTGTCCCACTACAGAAGCAAACGACATAGGGCGGTATTTACGTGCCGATACAATGTATTCTCCCATATTTTTCTATTTCTTTTGGTGTTGCAAAGATAATAAAAAGTAAGAAAACGAAACAGAAGAGATATCGAATTAATTGTTAATTAGCATAAAATATCAACACCGCTCCGCCTTTTTTAAAAAGTTTTCTGTACTTTTGCAGCTAATAGCAACAATGGCATTCAGACTGCTTATCTACGCTACTGCATTGCAAAAAACTATAAACTATAACTAAAATAAAGAGGTGAACAAGTTTACAGGACACGTTTTTACATTTATAAGTCGCTTTAGATACCAAATAGTAATAGTACTTGGTATACTTATAGTGGGCGTTTTCGATGAGAATAGCTTCCGTCGTAGCATAGAATGTTACTACGAAATACAAGACCTAAACACCGATATCGCAAAATATAAAAAGCAATATTACAGCGATATGCAGCGATTAAAGGACCTAAATACAAGTCCCGATGCCATTGCAAAAATAGCTCGCGAACGCTATTTTATGAAGGCAGACGATGAGGATATCTTCGTTCTTAGCGATGACGAACAGCCATTTAAAGGCAAAAATATATATGAAACAACTAAGTAAAATAGAAACAATAATTTATGCAATCGGCGGTTTAATGATGGCATTGGGTACTGGACTCTACGTATTCTTCATTAAACAAGACATCGCTTGCATTGTTATGCTGATTGGAGCTATAGGATTTGCCACCATACAAATGCGGCAACAATACCTTGGAACAAACTTTGCTATACGCCGTTTGCGTAGAATTATGGTGATAGCAGACATAGGATTCATTCTCGCCGGACTATTTATGGTGGAAGATGTATATGGAATTATACGTCCGTATGCCGTTAATTCCATCGAAGGATATACCACTTACGTAAACATTGTGTACCATAACTGGGTGGTAATACTACTGATTGCCACTGTAATAGAGTTCTATACAATACACCGAATAGACCATCTTCTAAAAAGAGAACAACAGTCTGGAACTTAAAAAAAAGCCTAAATACATTACTGATGTCTTAAAATCAATGAAAAACTTTCGCCACTTCACAATTACATTGTACTTTTGTGAGACGGTATAAATAAACTTTTAGTAAAGCAAATCGACTATGATGAACTCGCTTGAATACGCCGCAGCAATGAGACGCACTAGCGAATGAAACATAAAAGAATACATTCTATGAATAAAATACTTTACGCTCTCGTTATATTATTGGCGCTAACATCGTGCACTAAGTCATATTATATACACGGAACGTCAAACATTTCTAGTCTCGATGGACGGCAACTCTATTTAAAAGGAGGCTCTGGCGACTCGCTAATAACACTCGATTCATGTGAAGTAGTGCATGGAAACTTCTCCTTTAAGGGTACTCTCGATTCTGTACAGGTAGCTCAAATCTATATGGATGATATGAATTTGCAGTTCCCAATAGTGTTAGAAGAAGGCGATATACAGCTTAAACTCGACAATACTCTACTCCGTGTGAGCGGAACTCCCCTAAATGAGAAGCTCAATACCTTCTGGACGAAGTTCACACAACTACGAAATCAATTCATAGAAATAGACCATGAAGAAGGTGTTTCCATAATGAATGGACACGACGAAGAGGCTACTAACGCCCGATTAATAAAGAAAGCACTGCTTGTTTATGCCAATATAGATAAGCTTTTCACGGCTTTCGTTACCAATAACTTTGAAAACACACTCTCTACGTGGGGCTTTCTAACACGAGTTTCCTACGATATGACACCTAACGCCTACCCTATTTGGATGAACGACTACCTATATGCAAATGCTGTAAGCCAACTTCCATCGTGGGTAGAGTTTATTATGGCGAAAGCTCCTGACGTGTTTAAGAACAACGCAGCCATAAAAGACTTCTACGAAAAGTTCCAACGCGCACAGAAAGAAATGAACGGAATGGAGCTACCAACGCAGGAAACAATGCCCAACAATAGCAATATTGCTCCACCAACTCCTGCCGAAATGGCTGGCGATACTACGATAGCAAAATAAAAAAAGATACACATTATATATATATACATACAAAATGAGGAAACTCATTCAAGGCGGAACGATAGTAAATGAAGGAAAAACATTCAATGGCACAATCGTCATTGAAGACAATCGAATAGCCGAAATCATAACAGAAAATACAACACCCCGTGGCAATTTCGACGAAATAGTCGATGCCACGGGGTGTTTTGTTTTACCAGGAATCATTGATTCGCACGTGCATTTCCGTGAACCGGGAATGGAAAACAAGGCTGATATTGAAAGCGAAAGCCGTGCTGCTGCGTTCGGGGGCGTTACTTCGTTCTTCGAAATGCCCAACACCAATCCGCAAACCACCACTATCGAAGCGCTAAACGATAAGTTTGAACGTGCCAAACACAGCTCTCACATTAACTATTCGTTCTTTTTCGGAGCCACAAACTGCAATGCCGATACCGTAAAACTACTCAACGAACACACCATACCTGGGGTTAAACTGTTTATGGGAGCCTCTACGGGAAATATGTTGGTGGACAGACGGAGCGCATTAGAGCAGATTTTTGCTACAGCAGCAGCCAAAAACCTACCCGTTATGACGCATTGCGAAGACTCAAATATTATTGCCAACAATATGAAAAAGGCAAAAATGCTCTACGGAGACGACCCCGACATCTGTCATCACTACGAAATTAGGAGCGAAGATGCCTGCTTCCAGAGTTCTAAACTCGCTGTAGAATTGGCGCTGAAACACCATACCCAACTACACATTGCACACCTTTCAACGGCTCGCGAACTACATTTGTTGCAACAACCGCACGTTTGCGACTTCGTTACAATGGAGGCTGTAATTGCGCATTTGTACTTTACAAACAACGATTATGCCACAAAGGGAGCGTTAATTAAGTGTAATCCGTCTATAAAAACAGCGCACGACCGTGCCGAACTGCGCCGAGCACTTGCCGATGGACGTATTACCACTGTGGCAACCGACCATGCTCCGCATCTTTTATCGCAGAAACAGGGTGGCTGTGCTACCGCTTCTTCGGGTATGCCAATGGTGCAATACTCGCTACCAACTATGCTCGAACTGGTTGATAACGGCATTATTACAATAGAACAGTTGGTTAAACTTATGGCACATGCGCCTGCTCAGCGTTTCAAAATTGACGAAAGGGGCTTTTTAAGAAAGGACTATCGTGCCGACATTACTATTGTTAAGCCGAACACAATATGGACGGTTAGCAAGGAAAGCATACAAAGCAAATGCAAATGGAGTCCTATGATGGGACACGAATACCATTGGAAAGTGGTGCATACTTTCTGCAATGGGGTGCATATTCTTAACCAAAACCAATTCGATACCCACTATCGCGGCGAACAAATCACATTCAGAAACTTTAATAATAAATAGATATGATAGCACGAATTGTTATTCCTTTACTACTCGTCATCGTTCTTTCCGATGTTTATATCGACGCCCACTACTTCCGAAAACGTGTGCACATCACTTGGCAACAGCGACTTGCATGGTGGATTCCTACCATTTTTCTTGTGGTATACACCTGTGCTTTAGCGTCTATACACAACTTTGCACCTACTAATCTTACGTGGCTTAACACCTATTTATTCCTTTTAGGCGCTTTCGTAGCACCAAAAACCATCTTTGGTATATGCTCGCTCGTTGGTTCATTGGTGCGCAAAACCATTGTAAAAACACGCAGAAACTATGGCCATTACGTGGGAGTGGTGGCTGCAATTGCCATTTTCGTGGTATATGTGTATGGACTTACATTCGGTTTTTCCCAAATTCGGGTGCGCCATATCACCCTTAATGTAAGCAATTTACCCAAAAACTTCGATGGATACCGCATTGTTCAGGTATCAGATATGCACATTGGCACTTTCAATGGGTGGCGACGGTTTATTCTGGAACACGAAATGGACAGCATAAAACACCAGAACGCCAACCTAATAGTGTTTACGGGAGACCTCCAAAATATGCGTCCAAGCGAAATTCTGCCCTTTACAAACCTCCTGAAAACCAGTATGAAGAATGCCATTGCGGTGCGTGGAAATCACGATTATACCGAATATGTAAAACTAAACCCTAAGGAGGCTGAACAACAAAATAACGATTTTGCTAACATTGTACGCCATAAATTAGGGTGGAACTTGTTAGAAAACAACCACATAACCATAAAACGGGGCAACGATAGCATTGTTATTGCAGGCACAGAGAACGATGGTAAGCCGCCATTTCCACAAAAAGCCAACTACCAAAAAGCACTTCAAGGGGTTGCCAAAGGGGCTTTCGTTATTATGCTTCAGCACGATCCATCGGCATGGAGACGCCATATACTGCCTAAAAACATAGCGCAAATAACATTGTGTGGACATACACACGGCGGACAAATGCAGTTTTTTGGATTTCGACCAACCGAAATTAGAGAGGAAAACGACTATGGTGTGTATCGCAGTGGCAACCATTTTCTAAACGTTACCGATGGTTTGGGCGGCTTTGCACCCTTCCGTGTGAATATGCCAAACGAGATTGTGGTTATCACACTTAAGGCTAAAACAACATAATAAGCAATATCTTACAAACACTATGCAACAAAACTACAACAAAAAAACTACACAAACTGGACACAAAACTATTGTTGGCACGTTGCTCACACTGCTCTATCGGATATACGTGCTGTTTGTTTTCCTTCCGCTTTTCCTGGTTGCTTCCATTATAACAGCAACGGTTACAGCCATAGGCTGCCGCTTAGGCAACGGCCATTTCTGGGGTTATCACCCCGGACGACTATGGGGAAAGTTCACTATTCGTGCCCTTTTGCTGCCTGTAAAGGTAGAAGGACACGAACATTTGCACCAAAACCAAAGCTATGTGTTTGTTTCTAACCATCAAGGATCGTTCGATATATTCCTCATTTACGGCTTTTTAGGACGAAATTTTAAGTGGATGATGAAGAAGAGCATACGCAAAATACCATTCATTGGAATAGCTTGCGAATATGCACACCATATTTTTGTAGACAAGTCGGGGGCGAGTAAAATTAAGCGAACCTACGATCAAGCACGCGAAACTCTACGCGAAGGTATGTCGGTTGTGGTATTTCCAGAAGGCGCACGCACCTTTACAGGGCATCTGGGAGTATTCCGTCGTGGAGCATTTATGCTAGCCGACGAGCTTCAATTGCCAGTTTGTCCCATCACTATTAATGGTGCTTTCGATGTTATGCCCCGCACACGCGACTGGCATTTCCCTGTTTGGCACCCACTTTCGCTCACCATTCACGAACCAATTCCACCAAAAGGAAAGGGCGTTGAATTTGAAAAAGAAACCATGAAGGAGGCTTACAACAGCATTGAAAATGGATTAGAAGAACAATACAAAGGCTTTATTGAGAATCCAGATCAATAAAATCTAAAATCAAAATCCACCTTTTTGCAGTTATATATATATGGTTGCGAACACCCACGCACGGTCTGTTTAGTGCGCAAATATACACCAACGAACACTCCGAAAGGCGTATTTGCCGATTCATCGCACCCATATCACAATCAAAAACAATTGGTTTTAATGTACGAAATATGGCACATTTGCGACACCAATAACACAAATAGAACATCAGGAAAATAATACTGCGTAACTATTTGTATAACAACGCCTTACCAAAAACCTACTTTTTGCATTGCAAAAACCCACTTTTTGTACGCCAAAAACCATACTTTTGCAATGCAAAAAGGGGGTTTTTGGTTTTTAAATACTATACATCACAGTTGTTAAAGCGGCTCTAAAGCAAACCATCACCACTATAAACGCCACGTACGTTTGGGATTCTATAACACCTATATTGCCGAAAATAACAACTAAATATGGTAAACTTAACAGCCATAGAAAGCAACACTGTGCAACACTTTCTATGCAAACACCATAGCAAACAGCAGAAAGTTTTCTTGTTAAACCGCTTTCTTTTTCGTAACTTTGTACATTGTATGGTAAAGAAAGTTATTAAATTTGCTAAATGGATAGTGGGTTTACTGTTCGTATCCACTATATTAAGCGTTATTGTATACCGCTTTATACCTGTTTATTTTACGCCTTTAATGCTGGTGCGATGCTTTGAACAGATTGGAAATGGCGAGAAAATAAAACTCTATCACCACTGGATTCCAATAGAAAAAATGTCGCCTTCTATGCCTGTTGCCGTCATAGCGAGCGAAGACCAACGTTTTCTTACACACCACGGATTCGACTATCAGGCTATAGAACAGGCAGCAAAGGACAACCTAAACGGCAAAAAGCGTATGCGTGGTGGGTCTACCATTTCGCAACAAACGGCAAAAAACGTGTTCTTATGGCAGGGAAGGTCGTGGCTGCGCAAGGGTTTAGAGGCTTATTTCACCTTTCTTATAGAAACGTTTTGGAGCAAACAACGCATTATGGAGGTATATCTCAACTCCATAGAAATGGGCGATGGCATATACGGGGTACAGGCTTGTGCAGAGAAAAACTTCGATGTAGATGCCATAAATCTTACCCGTTCCGACTGTGCACTTATTGCAGCGACACTCCCCAACCCCCGTCGCTTCTCGTCGAAAACACCAGGACCGTACATGAGAAAGCGGTTAAGGCAGATTGAAACACAGATGAAACACATACCAGCCTTCCCATTAAACAATTAGAAAACGCTACCATTACAACACAAATGCAAGAGGATAAACAAGAAAAAATAGAACAACTGCTCGCACAACTCAACGAAAATCAACGCGAAGCAGTAGAATATTGCAACGGACCATCGCTGGTTGTGGCTGGCGCAGGCTCGGGAAAAACACGCGTTCTTACCTATAAAATAGCCTATTTAATAATGTATGGTGTGCTGCCCTACCGCATTTTAGCACTCACTTTCACCAATAAAGCTGCACGAGAAATGAAAGAACGCATTGCAAAACTGGTAAATCAGGAACAAGCCAGTCAGCTTTATATGGGTACATTCCACTCTGTTTTCTCTCGCATTCTTAGGGCAGAGGCACAACATATAGGCTATAACAGCAACTTTACCATATACGATGAAACCGATTCGCGGTCGCTTCTAAAGTCGATTATTAAGACTTTGGGACTGAACGATAAGGATTATAAGCCATCTACAGTACACAATATTATATCGATGGCTAAGAATCAGCTCATCGGTCCCGATGCTTTTGGTAGTAGCTATGGTGGACAAAGTGGTTTAAGAGGGGCAAAACTGCAAGCTGTTACACGTATTTATACAGTGTATCAAGCACGTTGCCGACAAGCGAACGCTATGGATTTCGACGATATTTTGGTGAATACGTTTCGCCTTCTCAACGAAAATGCCGACATTCGCAATAAGTATGCCGACCGCTTTCAGTATATTTTGGTAGACGAATACCAGGATACCAATTCTGTACAAGTGGCTATTGTTAAACTACTAACCGTAAAACACCAACGTGTTTGCGTGGTGGGCGACGACTATCAAAGCATCTATTCGTTTAGAGGAGCCAATATAGACAACATATTAGACTACCAAAAAAAGTTTGATAATGTACAGGTTTTCAAGCTCGAACGTAACTATCGGTCCACCCAAAAGATAGTAGAAGCAGCTAATTCGCTTATGAAACACAACGTAAAACAAATTCCAAAGGAGGTTTATTCTAAGGAAAGCGAAGGCTCAAAAATAAGCTATCACTCGTGCTACAGCGATAAAGAGGAAGCTATGGTGGTGGTAAAAGAAATTAAAAAACTACACAGCACAAAAGCATTTCAATACAATTGCTTTGCCATTTTGTACAGAACCAACGCACAAAGTCGTAGCTTTGAAGACGAATTGCGTAAGGCTTCAATACCATATAAGATATTTGGCGGACTGTCGTTCTACCAACGAAAAGAGATAAAAGACATTATAGCCTACTTCCGTTTGGTGGCTAACCCGAACGACGAAGAGGCATTTAAACGCATCATAAACTATCCAACACGAGGCATCGGAGGCACTACGCTACAAAAAATAATAGAATGTGCCAATGCAAAAGGGGCTAGTTTGTGGGACGTTATCACCAATTCGCCAACCTATAACTTAGATATTAATAAGGGAACAACCACAAAACTAACTGCGTTTGTAGAGCTTATTAGCAACTTTATACGCCAATTGGCAATGACAGATGCATACTCTTTGGGAACAGAAATAATAAAACGAAGTGGCATCTGGGCTGATTTGGCACAGGGAACATCGCCCGACGACATTGCAAGACGTGAGAATTTGGAAGAACTTTTGGCAGGAATGCAAGCCTTTGTAGACGAAAGAAGAGAGGAAGGAAGGGAAGATGAAACTTTCTTAACCGACTTTTTGCAAGAGGTTGCACTCTATTCCGACTTGGATAAGGCGGACGATGGCAGCCCGAAAGTGTCGCTTATGACTATCCATGCTGCCAAAGGTTTGGAGTTTCCGGTAGTGTTTGTGGTGGGATTAGAGGAGAATATATTCCCCAATGCCATAGCTGCCAGTTCGCGAAAAGAGCTTGAAGAGGAACGCCGGCTACTATATGTGGCTATAACAAGGGCAGAACAGCTTTGCTATCTCACCAATGCGAAGAACCGTTACCACTTTGGTTCTATGCAATTCAATAATCCTAGCCGCTTTTTAAAGGACATTGACCCTGCTTATATAGACGCTGAGAACCTGCCATTTGGTGGTATTGGCAACCGTATGCCGTGGGACGAGCCTGCAAAAGATAGCCGATGGCAAAACGCAAACCCTGTGGCAACACAGTTTAAGGCTGACCCTCGACCCAAAATTACAGCCCCACGAATGCCCGAACGTGCAGTAAATCCGCTATCGGAACGCACAAAACAACGACTGATAAGCGAGGGAGGAAACTTTAAAAGACTATCGGTAGCCATATCAAACGGTGGCAGACAAACCGAAGCATCTACCCTATCTGCTGGCGTTGGTGGCAATTCTGTGCAGTCGCCAACAGGCTCTTCTACAACATTTGGCACAGTTTCAGCCAGCCAGTTATCTGTTGGTGCAACCATAGAACACCTCCGTTTCGGTATAGGTGTGGTAGAAGCAATTGAAGGAAGTGGCGAAAACACCAAAGCAACCGTAACGTTTCGCAATGCAGGAAGGAAACAATTGCTGTTGAAATTTGCCAAATTCAAGGTGCTGTAAGCATTTAAAAATTACAGAAATTGGGTACGAATTGCGATGCAACAGTGGAAATATGCAACATTATTTCGTGGAATTACGTGGAATCGGGCACGATAAATCTGCCCCTACGGCTGGCGGAATGAACGTGGAAAAATACGCTATTCATTAAACATATCTGGCAGAATATTCAACAGAATGGTATTAAAAGAATATCAGAAGAAATGATGTTACACAACCATTCGTACGCTAATGTTTGGCAAAAACAACACGCTTGCATAAACGCCTAATACTTAACACATTACAACAACCATATTTTTGCGTTGCAAAAACCCCCTTTTTGCATTGCGAAAAGGGGGTTTTTGTTTTGTAAAAAGGGGGTTTTTGTTTTGTAAAAAGGGGGTTTTTGTTTTTCGTTAGAATTATTTTCAAAAACGAGGGTAGTATTTCTATTCTTTTCATACCCCCATAACAACACCATTACGGCTATATTTTTAACCTCTTTGTTCGGCTATTTTTGTCCGCAAAGCTGGTTGTATGGGCAGTTCTCACATATCTTTTGGTTGGTTGTTGGGATAAATGTTTCGCTGTTAAACAGTTCTTCCAACTTCTCTTTTAAGAAGTTTTCAAAATCGTTTTCGTAGGTTGCAGCATTCGTAACAGGTGCTCCTTCCAGCACCACAACGGGCGAATAGTTCTCTCTATTAGCGTGTTGTATGAAGAGCAATGCCGGACTTACTGGTTTGTGGTTGGGGTTGTTGGTGTTGTCTTCGGTCTGTTCTATAATGCTATATAGTATTGCTTGGAATATATAATCGTTCTTTTCGTTCAATATTTTTGCCGGATTGAATATATCTTCCACCTTTTTTAACTCTCCTGCAACCTTATTTCCAGTTTTATAATCAACCACTCTCAGTTGCTCTTGGGGTGTGTTCAGCTTTATTTCGTCTAACCTATCTACACGTCCGCCCACCGTTATTGTTTTCTGTTTTCCTCCAACATTTATTGTAAAACACTTGTAAATGTCGAACTCGTGGCGTATTACTCGCATAGGAGATGTATGCAAATCTATCTGAAGAAGGTGTCGCAAGAACTTCACAATCACCTCTTTCTTAATAATTTGCAGTCCATTTAGCTTTGGGTGGCAGGTGTTTCCAGGTTTCTGAAGATACAGTTCTCTGGCAAAAGCTTCGCTCACAACGCTGTCTAAAGTGGCGTTTGCGTTGCCCGATGTAGGCGATTGCACCGACCGCCCGGTGCTTAAAAGTCGTTCAATATCGCTGCTTTTAATTACCTCGCGTGGTAAAAGTTGCTCGTACATAAGCTGTGCAGCACAGTGAAAAATATTACCAAACACACGTCCATCTATATCGTCTGTGTCGTTGTCGTTACTTTCCAATAGTTCTGCAACATACTTATAATAAAACATTACAGGGCATCGTTGGTAGGTGTTTATGGCAGTTGGCGAGAAATAAGATATGCTATTGAGTTTCTTCAGCACGGTTTCGTCTTTGCAAATGGTTTGTTTTTGCAAGCGCAACGGCTCTTGTCCGGCTTGCAATGCCCATTGTTTTATGTTTAATTTACTCTCTACTAAGAGTTGCAACATAAACCTACTCATTTCTCCTACCCGTGTTCCTTCGGTAGAATTGTTATACAACAGTGTAACGTTTTTGGCTCTTTGCAACAGCCTATGGAAGTAATAGCTAAACACAGAAACCTTATTATCGATGGTGGTAAGCCCGTATGCTTTTCGCACAAAGTGTGGAATAAACGACACATCGCTTACCCCTTTGGGCATATTTCCCTCGTTACAAGAAAGCAACAACACGTTTTCAAAGTCAAGATTACGTGTTTCCAGCACTCCCATTACCTGTACTCCGCGAGCTGGTTCGCCATGAAATGGAATGGAAGTAGATGCTATTAGCTGACTGAATAGGCGGCGAAACATAACAAAATCTGCCATTAGGTCGCCTTCTTTCATTAGTTCTAACAGCTTGTTAAGTAGGGTGTACATTCGGAAAGTAGACTCTTGAAATAGCTGATTGTGGTTTTCTGCCCCATTAGTAGCTATGGCTCTAACCATCTCTACCAGCCATTCCACCAACGCTTCCACTGGTTTATCAACGTGTTTAAGGCGTGTTCGTTCCACTTTAATGTAGTATTGCTTCTCCGTTTGCAGTTCTGCAAGCAGGTTGTTAGCATCTATTCCCAAATATTTTCCATAGGGGTGGCGTAGCACATGTGCCAATTGTTGCAACCTGTAAGCCCCCTCTTGTGCCGAAAAACCTTCGGTTTGCAAGGCTATAAGTTGCCAAACCATAGAGCTAATGGGTGTTTGCGACAGTGGATAACCCGTTGTTACGTTGAGCGTATCAACCTCTGGTGGAATGCAATGTATAACAGTTTGCAACAGCATTTCGTTGCACATAACCACCGCAGTATGCCTTCCTGCCTTGTAACGTTGGTTCTCTAACAACCATTCGGACACGTAACGGGCTTGCAAATTCTCGGTTGGTGCCGACACGTAGCGCACTTCTTTTGCCGCTTCGAAGCCAGTATAGAGTGGGTTATCGGCAGCAAATTCGTTAGGAAAATCACGCAACCACTTATTAATATACACGCCTGCTTCGTTAGATTGTACCATATAGTAGTGGTCGTAGTCCCAATAAAAGCGTGCTTTTCCCTCGCTTTTCAGAGCCGAAAACAGTTTTTGTTCTACCTTTTGTAGCACATTGAAACCCACAAAAATATAGGTATCGTAGCGGTTAGGTAGTTGTTTTTGCTCTATAACATCACGATATAACATACCTTCGTAAGCCAAATTCTCTTTGCGTAACCTGATTTTAAACTCCGAATAAATATTGTATAGCTTGCTCCAAAGCCTTAGAAAGCGGTCTTTTAGTATGCTCGAATCGCCAGTAAAGTTGGCAAAAAACCTACTGAGTTCTGCCTTTTGGCTATCCGAAAGATAGTCTATCGTGTCCAATTCGTGCAGATCTCGTATGTTGCGAAACACCTTTTCGGCATCTGCCATGTTCTTATCTATGTCGTCAAAGTCGGCTAACAACAGCTGTCCCCAGCCATAAAACTCATCAAGAGTCTCGTTTCTGCCTGTTTGTTCCATATATACTTTATAGAGAATACATAGACTTTTAATAGGATCGGCTATGGTTAAGCTCGACTGTTGCTGGAATAATTCGGAGATAGTAACGTACGATGGGCTCCAAATAGGACCGTTAGCGTGTTTCGCTAACTCCTGATTTAGGAACAAAGCAGCACGTTTGTTTGGAAAAACAATAGCCTTATGGGCTAAGTCGTTGCCGTATTTTTCTATTAAATTGGTGGCTACTGCTTGCAGAAAAGTATTCATTTTGCTAAGTTTAAGGTTAGATTTTCACTTCCACTACGTTGTTTTTTACTACATACCAAAGGTATCCTGACACCTTTTTATGCCCCATACGAATAAGAATTTCCATATATTGTTGCACTTGTTTCTTATATTCTTCGCGTTCTTTTCCGAACTTAAAGTCTACCACAACAAACTCTTTTCCATCGGTCATTACCCTATCTGGGCGATGTTCTTCCATCTCGTTGGTATCTTTATTATACTCTAATATGGTGCATTCGTTATATAGTTGCCACCTTTTAGAGAACCATTCTTGCACCTGTGGGTTGGTTATGGCATCTTCAATACGGGTGCGCAGCTGTGCCGAAGTTATCTCGTCGTTGTATATTATGCCCTGTTGTTCCAATTCGTTGAGCCGTGTTGGAATGTCGGCAGTGGTATAAATGGTTGAAAAAAGTTGGTGTAACACATTACCAATCTTTATATATCGTGTTCTGTCAGAGGGGTCTACGTCTTCTCCTTTCACAAATTCTATACTCTTATTGCTCTGTTTAAAGGTTGCCGCTTGTGGGTATGTGGCAATGCTAACAATGTGTTTGTCGGGCTTAATAAGGAACGGATTGTCCGCTACAGCATGTTCTTTTTCGTGCGTTTCGGGGACCAATGTGCCATATTCGAAATGTATTTCGCTACCAATATCGTCGGGAAAGCTAAGCGAACTGCCTTGTAATTGTTCGCTAACCTGCCTTAATGCCAATTCAATAGCATAGGAACGGTTTCCTGGTGGAGTGCCTTTTGCAATGTTATCGAGTGTTGTTTTGCCTTGACGCAAGCCAAAAACGAACAAGTTTTTCGATGCTCTTGTGAACGCAACGTATAGTAAATTCAGGTTGTCTACTATGTTTTGGAAGTGTTCTTCCTTGTAATCGTCTTCGAAAACCGTGCCTATCAGCTTGTCTCTGCTAAAGTCTATGGGCAGCAAAGGTAGCTTATTGTAGGGAGCTGGCTTGTTTTTTGTTTCGCACCAGAGTGTTCCTTTCTTTTCCATTTCCCAGTTACAGAAAGGTATTATGACGTTATCGAACTCTAAACCTTTACTTTTATGAATGGTCATAATGCGTATTCCTTCTATCTCATCGCTCTGTATTGTCTTCGAAGAGAGGCTGTTTTCCCATTCGTTTATAAAGTCATCGATGTCTGCTGTGTGGTCTTTCAGAAAGTCGTTTAGGGTATCGTAGAGTGTACAAATGTACGAACTTTGCCCTTCTAACTGGTCTAAGCCGAACAACATAAATAGTTTATCCACTAAATCTACGATAGGAAGACCCAACAAAAGTTCTCTGTTTGCTACGTATTCTGGTGGCAATTGGCTGTTTAATTTAGCCATTTGCTGTTCTGTAGCCAGTTTTCTACGTTCTTTTTTGTCTATATTTTTAGTGTCAATATTGTTGCTTTCATTGATAGAAACCAGTAAATCGGTGTCGGTTAATGGCTTTTTTAGTACTTCCTGATTGTAGAGTTTCACCAGTTTTCCCCGTGTTAATACATCATCTGGGTGGGTAAGTAGGTGCATAGCACTCACTATAATGTTTACCGATAGCGATGCATCTAAGCGAAAAGCCTCGTCTGAAACGATGTTAATTTCGTTGCCAAAGCTTTGCAAAAGTGCGTTTACTATGTCTTGAATATTGCTTTTAGAGCGCACCAGAATGGCTATTTTACTTTGGTTTTTACCACCATATCCATTGTTAAACAGTTCTTTTATGGTTTCTATAAGCTCTTCTAACACAGCTTCTTTCATACTTTTGCTTGGATAAAGACTTATTTTTACGAATCCATTTTCGGTAGTTTTATGTGTTTTTTGTGCCACATCTTCGTATGCTTTCTGCACTATTTCGGCTTTTTCGGCATCGTCTTGCGCTACTTCTTTGGCAGTATTAGCAACACATTGTTCCCAAAAGGCGTTGTTAAAGTCTATTATTCGTTTTTCGGAACGATAGTTATAATCGAGCGTTTCCAGTCTTATTTTTTGGTGAGCAAAGCTCTTTTCAATGTTGTTTAGTATGCCCCAATCGCCTTGTCGCCACCTATACACGCTTTGTTTTATATCGCCTACTATTAGGTTTTGCGACAATTCTTGTGCCATACAGTTGGCTAACAGCACCTGAAAGTTCTGCCATTGTATGGTGCTGGTGTCCTGAAACTCGTCTATCATTACGTGTTTTAGGCGTGCACCAATACGTTCAAATATGAAAGGAGTGTCGCTATCTGCAATTAATTCTTTAAGTAATGCTTGTGTATTGCTAAGCATAAAGCGGTTAGTATCCTTTGTTAAGTTGTCCACAGCATCGGCTATGGCGTGCAAAAGTCGTAGTTCTGAGAGGTGCGAAAGGGTGAGTTGAATAGACTGAAACTCGTTCCAATTGTCGTTATTGTAGGCAATTAGTTCGCTAAGTTGTGCCGAAAGCACTTCTGCAGCCAGTGTTTGTATTTGTTGTTTGTCGGCTTTTGTACATTTGGAACTGGTCCAGTTCTGTGGCGATTCGTTAGCTTTTAGCACACCAGCTTTAAGTGGTTTGTTAGTAAGCGGTGCTATTGCGCTATCTGTTAAATACTTATACAGTCCGCTACGATAGTTAGAAGGTATGTCCAAATTGGCATTTTTTATTTCGTTTAGAATGCTTTTTGCCTTACTGTTGAATGTTTTTCGAATGTCGTTTCTACGTTTTCTCAAAGTAGTTTCGTAGACTTTAAAGTCGTCGGCATTGCTAAGTTGTTCTTTTAAGTTGGCTTCGTGTGCTTTATAAAAGTCTTTAAATATGTTTGTTCCAAAGGTTTTTATCTTTCCAATAATATTCCAACCGTTGTCGTCTTCTATACTATTGTTTATGTAAGTGCTTATCCACTGTAGCACAGGTTGCCCTTTTTCCAGACTTTCTATCATTTGGTCTACAGCCTTTTCGGTAATTTCCTCGTTGTTAAGGTCTACTCTCAGGTTGGCTGTTTGCCCCAATTCGTGTGCCAAATTGCGCAAAACTTGTTGGAAGAAGGCATCAATGGTGAGTATTCGGAAGTTGTTATAGCGATGAATAAGCAAGGTTAGGGCTGCCCGTGCATTGTTTCTTATCACGGCATCGGGCATATTTGTTTTTTCTTTTACCTTATTAAAATACTGTTGCGACGACTGTAACGAGTTGGCAATGCCGTATAGTTGTGAGAGTATACGCATCTTCATTTCTTGCGTTGCCTTGTTTGTGAAGGTTACAGCAAGTATGTGTTGATAGTTCTCGGGGTCTTTCACCAACAGCGAAATGTATTCTACGGCAAGCGTAAATGTTTTTCCTGAGCCTGCCGAAGCCCTATAAACAGTGAGGTGTTCTTCCATTATGCCTTTGCAATTTACGTTTAAGTTGTAAAGGTAAGTATAAAAAACGAAATACACAAACCTTATTATTGGTTATGCACACTATTGCATAACAAAAACAAGAACCATACTTTCGAATTACAAGAACCATACTTTTGCACGCTAAAAACCCCCTTTTTGCACGCCAAAAACCATACTTTTGCAATGCAAAAACCATACTTTTGAATGGCGATTATGTAACATACAGATAATGAACACGTTGCGAACGTTCTGTGAATACATTTCAAACAGATTGCGAATATGTTGTGAATACTCCACAAATGCGCCATATTTATCCACGAAATCGCCACAAAACACTCCATAAAATATCTACGAACACCCACGCAAACACCCAACGAACACACCGCAAGGCGTAGGGGGCAGATTCATCGTGCCCGTGTCCTTGCGTTATCAAAAACGTGTATCCATTTCAACAAATACACATTTCCACATTTTAAAATACGTATATTCAAATCGCCACACACGTATTTTCGTTCCTCATTTTGTGGGTGTTTTCATATATGCGGGCGCGATAAATCGGCCCCTACGGCTGCTGACGGACTGCCAATAACGCTGCGAACACACCACGAAACACCTAACAAACACACCGCAAGGCGTAGGGGCCGATTCATCGTGCCCGTGTCCTTGCATAACCAAATACGTATTTTTACATTATCAAATCCATATATTCATTTCATCGCACACGTATTTCCACATTTTAAAATACGTATATTCAAATCGCCACACACGTATTTTCGTTCCCCATTTCGTGGGTGTTTTCGTATATGCGGGCACGATAAATATGCCCCTACAGCTGCGAACGGATTGCCAATAACACAATCTTAAAAAACAAAACCCACCTTTTTGCGAAACAAAAAGGTGGGTTCTAATTTTAAATGGGCTATATTTAGCTAACCTATTTAATGCTTTTATTTAAACTTCATACCTAAGTTCCACATTATAAAGCTATAAATGTCGGCTTGCTCTTCCAGCTGTTTAGCCAGTGGTTTGCCACTTCCGTGCCCCGCCTTACTATCAATACGAATAAGAACAGGTGCTGTTCCGCCTTGGCATTCCTGCAAAGTTGCAGCAAATTTAAACGAGTGTGCAGGCACAACACGGTCGTCGTGGTCGGCTGTTGTTACGAGTGTTGCAGGATAGTTTACACCTTTCTTCAGGTTATGGAGGGGCGAATAAGCACGCAAATAGTCGAACATAGCTTTGCTATCCTCGCTTGTTCCATAGTCGGGAGCCCAATTCCAGCCTATAGTAAACTTGTGATAGCGCAGCATATCCATAACTCCCACTTGCGGTATGCACACTTTGAAGAGGTCGGGACGCTGTGTCATACATGCACCTACCAGCAAACCGCCGTTGCTTCCACCCATTATGGCGATGTGTTCTTTACTTGTAAAGTGGTTAGAAACGAGCCATTCGGCAGCCGAAATAAAGTCGTCGAACACGTTTTGCTTCTGCATTTTCGTACCAGCAACGTGCCATTCTTCTCCATATTCGCTTCCTCCGCGTAGGTTTACCTGTACATATACACCGCCATTCTCAAGGAATGGTATGCGCATAGACGAGAAATTGGGCGATAACGATACATTAAAGCCACCATATCCGTATATCAACACTGGGTTCTTTCCGTTTCGTTTCAGTCCTTTTCGGTAGGTTAAGAACATTGGAACACGTGTTCCGTCTTTGCTATTAAAGAACACTTGCTCTGTGGTATATTGGTTAAGGCTGAACTTAACCTTAGGTTCGGTGTAAACAGAACTCTTGTTTTGTGCCATGTCGTACTGGTAAATGGCACCTGGAACGGTGAACGATGCAAAGCTATAGAAGCATTCTTTTTGTCCACGTTCGCCACTAAAGCTCGCCCGTCCTACGGTTGGAAGCTTTATTTCGTTAAGTTCTTTGCCATCTAAAGAGTAAACATAAAGGTGTGTAGATGCATCTTTGCTATAGCTAAGCACCAGTTTATCGGCGGCGAATTGTGCATTTTCGAGCACGTTTTTGGTTTCTCCTACAAGTTCTTTCCAGTCTTTAAAGCCTGGTTTATGCACGTTTGCCACCATTATTCTACCCTTTGGTGCGCCATCGTTAGTAAGCAAATAAATGTTATCGCCTACTGTTCCAATGGGATTATACTGCAAATCCATATTGGAAGTCATCTGTATAAACTGCGAATTAGGTACTCGTAGGTCGCGCACATATAGGTTCATACCAGAGCCTGCCCCACTTTCGTAGAGAAACATAATGGTTTCTTCTTTGTTCAGCGATACCGAATAGAAGCGTAAAGGTTGGGTTGGATTTTGGTAAAACAACACATCTTGACTTTGTGGCGTACCTATTTTGTGGTAGTAAATCTTGTGTATTTCGTTCTTTGAGCTATACTCTTTGCCCTTTTCAGGTGCATCGTAGGCACTGTAATAGAAGCCATTTCCACACCATTTTGCACCTCCGAACTTAGCCCATTCTATGTGGTCGGATAGCAATTTGCCCGTCGCTACGTCCTTAACGTATATTTCTTGCCAGTCGCTACCACTGCGCGAGATTACGTAAGCCATGTGTTTTCCATCTTTAGAGAAGCTTATATCTTGCAAAGCAACGGTACCATCGGTACTTAATTTGTTGGGATCGAGAAACTCATGGAGTGTTCCTCCCAGTTCGTTCATCTGGTAAAGAACACTCTGATTCTGTAGTCCGTTGTTCTTAAACACATACCATTTGCCGTTGTTTTCGAAGGGAGCGCTCACCTTTTCATAGTCTGCCACCTCCTTTAAACGCTGCAAAAGCTTTGCTCGGAATGGTATTTTCGCCAAGTATTCGTTGGTTACTTTATTCTCAGCAGCCACCCATTCGGCTGTTTCTTTACTTCTATCGGCTTCCAAAGGACGGAAGGGGTCGGGTATTTTCACACCAAAGTAGGTGTCTACTGTACCATCTTTTGGCGCTTTAGGGTAATTAATGTTTTGTGCAACCATTGTTGTTGTTGTCAGTGCAAGTACCGACAGTGCTACGAAATGTTTCATTTTGTATAATAGGTTTATGTTATTTCGATGACTCGAACGCCACAAAGATACTAAGAAAATTCCTATTCTGAACAGCTATTGCCAAACTTTTGACTTACAGTTTCGCCGTACAAACTTTAATAACTACCTTTGCAGAACACATGTTACAAGTACTATGAACAGACAAAAAGATGAGACACAACCTTCGAAGGAAGGCATTTTGCGGCAGAGCGTCCCTTACACTGAACTGTTTTTCTACCAAAAGGCAGATGCCATATACCGGCTGACTTACATTTTTTGTCAGCGTTTTCTGCCCAAATATGGCGACCGCACAGTAGACCAAATGGTACAGGCAGCCCGTTCGGGTAAGCAAAATATCGTGGAAGGAATAGAAGATGGCAACACATCGACGGAGATGGAGCTTAAGCTTCTCAATGTTTCGCGCAGCTCATTGCAGGAGTTACGCGAAGACTACAACGACTTTTTACACACGCGTGGTCTTGCTTGCTGGACATCGAAACACCATCGTTACGATGCAATGCTTGGCTTTTGCAAGCATCATAACAAGGCAGAAGATTATCTTTCGTATGCCAACAGGTGGACGGCAGAGGAGTTTTGCAACACGTTGCTCACACTTTGCCACATCACAGACAAGATGATGTGCAACTATCTTGCCCGTTTGGAAAAGCAGTTTGTAGAGCAAGGCGGCATCAAAGAACGCATGCACGCTGCCCGTACAGGCTACAGAAAGGAACAAGACGAGCTGTTAAAAAGGCTACAGACAGAGAACATACAGCTGAAAGAAGATGTTAAGAGGTTGCAAGCGGAAGTAAAAAGGCTACAAGAAAGGTTGGCGCAGCGGTAGCGCAACGCCCCTTGGAGCTTGTAGGGATAGTAGGAATGCTAGTTTTCCTAGTACTCCTAGGGTTTCTAGTAGCCCTAGGAACTCTAGTTTCTCTAGTATTCCTAGGGTTCCTAGGAATACTAGGAACCCTAGGAAAGCTTATGCCCACAAGAAAGCTAACCCCTACTTCTCCCTCGCTTTCCTTGCATATTCGAACAGCGAAGAAGGCAAATGGCAATATCCCGTAGGGTTTTTGTCGAGATAATCTTGGTGGTAATCTTCTGCCGAATAGAAGTTTTTCAGTGGTAATAGTTCTACTTCGAGCGGCACAGAGTATTTGCGTTCTTCGGCATCGAACACCTTTCTAATAATAGGAAGGTCGGTTGGGTCGGTGTAATACACGCCTGTTCTGTATTGCGAACCACGATCGTTGCCTTGCCTATTGTAACTTGTGGGGTCTATAGAAGCAAAGTATAGCTTTACAAGAAATGCTAACGACACCACCGTAGGGTCGTATTTAATGTGCACAGCTTCGGCAAAACCAGTGCCGTCGGTGCACACTTGCTCATAAGTTGGGTGGTTTGTGTGTCCGTTAGCATAGCCCACTTCTGTCCATAGCACTCCTTTTATTTGCTTAATATAGTGTTCTGTACCCCAGAAACAGCCTCCAGCAACGTATATTTCTTTCTCTTTGCGCACCAGTTTGGTGTACGCTCCGTAGCCTTTTTTCTCCATTTCGGCAAGCGGAATAAAGCGCAACGATGCACTGTTTATACAATAACGCTGTCCACCTTGTGCGGTTGGACCATCGTTAAACACGTGTCCAAGATGAGCATTTCCCGTTAAACTTCTCACTTCAGTACGTTGCATACCATGCGAATTGTCGGCTTTTTCTACCAAAAGACGCTTGTCTATGGGTTTAGAAAAGGCAGGCCAACCACACCCAGAGTCGTATTTGTCGGCAGAAGAGAATAGCGGTTCGCCCGTAGTAACATCTACATAGATGCCCGGACGAAACTCTTTGTCGTACTGGTTGGTATATGGTTGTTCTGTTGCAGCATGTTGTGTAACGGCATATTGCTCGGGTGTGAGCTGGCGACGTAGTGTTTCGTCGTCAGGACGAGTGAATGTTTTTGTTGTCATTTTCGTTGTTTTTATTTGTGTGTTGCCACGTTCGTTGGTGGCTATTCGTGGACTATTACTGCACGATGTTACTACTGAAGCAGCAAGCAAAAGACAGAGTGTGAACAGAAGACAGTCCTCTCTAACTGCAGAAAAAATGTTTTTAAACTTGCATTGGCGTAGCAAAAACGTTGCTGGTGCGGTGGTTCTACTTTGTGTCATTGGTGCATTTGTCTTTTTGTTTTACGTTTGCTAAATTATAAAAAAGTATTTATTTGGTTTTACTCCTTTGATTTTATTTAACTAAAATAATTACAAACAGGGTGTTTATGGCTATTTTTTACCCATTTATAATATATTTTTACCTTTCTATTGAGTTTGTTTGCATGTGTAAAAATATATTTATAACTTTGCGAAAGTAATGTTAGAAATAGCATAAATAGTCGTAAAATCAAAATAAAATGGTTGGATTGGCAATGCCAAACAGCCGTTTCAATAAGTTTAATTTAGTATTTTTATTTAATCAATTAGTTATGAAGAAGAAAGCATACATTACCCCTATCACCACCATTACGCCCTTGCCGTATATGGAAGCTATGCTCGATAGTAGCGAAAGCATAGGCGATGAATCGTTAGGAACACCTGTTTACATGATGCCCAACAACCCTTTTAGGAAACCGGAGCGGAAAAAACACGGTGGGAATACCGCTAAAAAGTAACCACAAAAAACAATGGAAGTTGTGCAGAAACCAACAAAGCAGGTTGCCAACTTCTAATAAAGACTCGACAGAACTACGGTTTTGCCGAGCCTTTTTTTATGGAAAAGAAGAACGCTAAATAGACTAAGAAGCCAAAGCTAAGCTGTTTTGATGACACTTATAGGTGTATTTAGATTTTTGGAAAAAGCAAAACAAAAAACAAAAACATAGGCGTTTTATTTGGCGTTTTAAACTAAAATAGATATATTTGCACAGAAATATGCTTTTACTAAGCAAATTGATTTTTATTAGAATGCCTATATGGCATTTTTCCAAATGCCACAAATAAAAGCCGCGATGGCAGAAAGAAGTGGTTATTTAATAGGTAATGACTACCATCTAGCGTTTTGGTAGATTTAGGTTTTTAGTTATTAGGAACTAAATTTATATTGTTATTATATGCATTTGCTAACTATTTAATTATTTAATGAATGCATTATAAGAAGAATTTAGTATGGATCGGGAGATTAATATGAATTTATTAACAATACAATTTACAGATTATTTAGACAAGAAATATAGGTTGGCTGTGAGGCTAGCCTATTTTTATTTATAAGCAGTCTCAGTTTATTTTAGCCATAAAACCATTTTCTGTTGCCCACAATATACACGATACATTTTAAATAGAAAACACCCTGTATTACAAAAACCCCCTTTTTGCAATGCAAAAACCATACTTTTAGAAGGCAACTAATCCTTGAAAAGGAAGAAAAATCGAAGTTGGTGTAAACTGACTGATAATGAGCAGGAAACGGAGTCATTTGCATAATACTGCACAGTTCGTAAAGAGTAGGAATATGCAGATTTAGGCAGAAGTTCAGTTACCAAAACGTTACCCGATTTCGTCATAGGTAACGATGAAGTAATGTTCGGTAACTGAATTATTATCTCTCGTGTGGCTGTTGCTACGGTCGGCAGTTTTCTGCATAAGTGAGGAACGCTTTGAATTTGGTAATTTTGCCACAAAACATCAAAGCGTATGAAAACAGAAAAAATGAAGGTGTTGCTCTACCTTAAAAAGAGTGGACTTGACAAGTCGGGCAAAGCGCCCATCATGGGACGTATCACACTTGGAAGGAGTATTGCGCAGTTCAGTTGTAAACTCTCCTGCAACCCCGACTTGTGGAATCCACGAGAGAGCAGAATGGACGGTAAGAGTCGTGAGGCGGTGGAGATAAACGGTAGATTGGAAAATCTGCTGTTGTCTGTTCAGTCAGCTTATCAATCTCTGCTATCCAAAGGTTGCCCATTTGATGCAGCCGATGTGAAAGAGCTGTTCCAAGG
>QWCT01000062.1_pt1 | contig 144599 bp, 115 predicted proteins | sample 1972681 | NCBI WGS metagenome assembly QWCT01 (sample SAMN09866701, study PRJNA288562) | Human oral metagenome isolate pre3_saliva, whole genome shotgun sequencing... | isolation source: mouth | host: Homo sapiens | place: USA: California
ATCTAGCTAGATAGCCAGTTTAACTGGCTGCCGGTGTTACATTGCTATTGTGACTTGAACGAAGTGAAGGGCAAAGGACTTGAGTCCTGGGCAAGTATACTTAGGGTTATACCCTAAGAGCAAACCACCCGCTATGCGGGTGGTTGTGATTTTTAGAATTTGAATAAGTCATTAAGAGCTTCAGTCATAGTTGGGTGAGCGTAAATTTGGTCACGCAAGTCTTCAGCCTTTAAGTGGTGCTGCATTGCTAAAGTAATGACATTGATAGTTTCGTAAGCTTCTTCAGCGTAAATAGTAGCACCTAAGATTTCGTGAGTTTCTGGGTCAATCAAAGCCTTGTATGAGCCTCTTGGGTTGCCGATGACTTGGGCCTTTGGCACACCAGCTGCAGGCATTGTTAAGACCTTGTAAGCTTTACCTTGGGCCTTTAACTCGCTTTCAGTTAGTCCAGCTGAAGAAATTGCTGGCTTAATGAAGATTGAGTTAGCAAAAACTGGACGATTCTTCTTAGTTCTAGTCTTGTCACCAAAGAGTTGATTGTCCATAATCCGCCAGTCATCAAGCGAAATGTAGGTAAATTGCAAGCTACCGGCAACATCACCCATAGCGTAGATATTAGGAACACTGGTTTCAAGCTTATCGTTAACGACAATTTCGCCTCTTTGGCCAACTTCAAGACTGGTTTTTTCTAGGTGAAGGGCGGCAGTGGCTGGGTGGCGGCCAACTGACACAAGCATCACGTCTGCTTGCAAGTCCTTAACACCATCTTCGGTTTCAACAGTTAAGTTAAGACCAGCTTCAGTTTCTTCAACCTTGGTCAAAGAAGACTTAAGCATGAAGGTAACGCCATCTGCTTCCATATCAGCCTTAGCTGCCTGAGCAATTTCTGGTTCAAACCGGCCCAAGATACTTGGCATTGGTTCAATTACAGTTACTTTACTGCCAAAGCCAGCGTACATTGAAGCAAATTCAAGTCCGATTGGTCCACCACCTAAAATAACCAGATTCTTAGCAAGTTCTTTTTTAGCAAGCATTTCAGTTGAAGTAAATATCTTATCGTCAATCTTTAGGCCATCAATATTTGGTACATTACTTTCGGCACCAGTATTAATGAAAAGACGGTCGAATGTTAATTCTTCTGTACCTGATTCATCAGTTACCTTGATTGTCTTATCATCAATAAATTCAGCACTTGCATCAAGCACAGTTGCCAAGTCTTGGTCTGCTATCTTGTGGTAGTTCTTGTTGCGTAGTTTTGCTGTCATAGCTTCCTTAGTTTCGAAAGCTTCTTCATACTTAACTCCTCTTTGAGAGTTAATCACCAAGTTCTTAGTTGGCAAACATGCGATGTTGATACACGTTCCGCCGTACATCATTGGATCTTTTTCAATCAAAAGCACTTCTTCGCCATGACTTGTCAGGCTCCCTGCCAAAGTCTTACCAGCTTTGCCAAAGCCAATAATAATATTCTTAAAATGTCTCATACTTAGACTCCTAATCCAAATTATCGCTACTTATTTTTTGTCAGTAACATATTTTTTTACAAAATATCACGATAGATGTCAGCTGTCTACGATTTTGCTTATAGCTATAATAAGTTCAATTGAATTGCCGGAGCCTTTGGCAAGCACTGGCAAGAGAAGGGATTAGGTGCATGAACAACTAGCGATACTCATAAAGCCCGAATTCACGTAACGTCGCCGACGACACTACCGCGGGTGTAGTATTGCTTAATCATGTCTTAATTCACCGTCATTTATCTGTGCATAATTGCATGCTACTCCGCGTGGTCTTCGGCAGAACCGAGGTATCATGCAGCTTAATCTTTCAAATATTGAATATACCTATCCATCAGCTGTAGAGCCCACCTTACATGATGTGACTATTACACTCCCACAGGGATGGACCGGCTTTGTTGGTAATAACGGATCTGGTAAAACAACCCTCGCACGTATCGTATGTGGTCTCTTGCAACCTGACAGGGGAGTTGTAAGTCCATCGCTTTTCTCGGCATATTGCGCTCAAAATGCAACGGAGGTACCAGCTACTCTTTTTGATTTTGCGGTTGCCTATGATGATGTGGCAATTAAGCTGAGGCGAGAGCTTTTGTTAGAAGAAGATTGGCCTTGGTGTTTTGAGACACTTTCGTGTGGTCAGCAGAAACGACTCCAGGTAGCGTGTGCTTTATGGGCATCACCTGACGTTCTTGTGCTCGATGAGCCCACTAATCATGTGGATGTGTCAACAAAACATGCTCTTTTTGCGGCCTTGTCGCAGTTCAAGGGTATTGGGGTGCTTATTTCACATGATAGGGAGTTGCTGGACAAGCTCTGTACTCAATGTTTGTTTGTAGCTAACGGTACGGCAAACATGAAATCTGGTAATTATTCTCAGGCATCGTTGCAGGTAGAGCTTGAACGTTCTAGCACGATACACGCAAAGGAAGCTGCACAAAAAGAGAAAACTCGCCTTGAGCGAGAAACCCAGCGACGCAGAGAAGAGGCTTCTAGAGTTCAGGCGCGTAAAAGTGGAAGAACTATTGACAAGCATGACAGTGATGCGCGCGCAAAAAAGCGGGGCTATATAGTTTCAGGCCAAGATGGTAAAGCGGGAAAATTGGCTGTACGCATGGGGGATAGACTTGAAAAGGCAGCGGGTAAAGCCACAGGTATTAGGGTTGAGAAACAATACGATTCCAATATCTGGTTGGATAGTGAGGCAAGTAAGAGAAAAGTTCTGTTGAGGATGGAACCTAATAACATTCTCATGGGAGAGAGCTGCCTACAAACTCCACCGCTATTTATTGGCAACACGGATCATATTGGTGTTGTTGGCGATAATGGCTGTGGTAAAACAACGCTGATAAAGAAAATTATTTCAAGTATTTCTGACGATGTGCGGATGTTATATATTCCTCAGGAGCCAACTGAACTGCAGAAAACAGAGACAGTAAGAAAAATCAAAGGGCTATCAAACTCCCAGCGTGGAAGAGTATTGTCTATTGTGGCACAACTCAATTCCGACCCTGATTTTATTCTTGCAGGTGAGTCGACCAGTCCAGGTGAAATGAGAAAGCTTATGCTTGCGCTGGGAATGCTCGAATCACCAGAGCTTATCGTAGTGGACGAGCCAACTAACTATTTGGACCTTGGTTCAACCGTAGCGCTTGAACGTTTACTGTCTGGATATCCAGGAGCTTTGTTACTGGTCTCACACGATCTCTCGCTGATTGATTCCGCTACATCTATAAAATGGCGCATTCAGCGATTAAATGACAACTTTGAGCTTGTGGTGCAATAGGGGCGAGAAACACGTTGGACAGTTACGGTGGTTGCGCGTCTGTGTTTGAGTAGCTCGCTGACATAGACCGCTGCTTTTATACCGCTCGCCGTAGTTGTTCAAGCAAGCTAACTTCTGCTGAAAAATTTTATATAAACTAAAAGGTCAAATCGATTTCTTCTGAGATTGCTTGTGTGTTTAAGCATGGATTTCGGAGGGGCCTATGCTTCACTTCAATCACGATTCAAAGCAAGAAGCCAACGAGGGAAATGCGAGCGCTGCTGGCGGTGCAGGTACTGCTGGTGCGGACGCCGGGATCCCCAACATCCCCACACCTCCTGAGGGATATCAGCAGGCAACCTTTGCGTCTACGCTTCCAACGGTTGCTGATCAGACGGCTAACTTAGGCTCGCAGATTGGTGTCATTTCTCCAGGTGAAAGTGAAGAAGACGCTGAAGCTCGTGAGGCGTACGAGAGTTTGGCGCGTCACCGCAAAGCTCGTCGTAAAAAGAAACTTATTAAGGCAGGAATAGCCGCTGGAGTCTTTGTTCTTCTCGTCACGTTGTTTATTTTGCCTATGTGTCAGGGCGGCCAGAACCAGAACACCACCGTGATGCCAAGCACCACGTTTGTCACGCGCGGCGAGTTCAGCGATTCTGTTTCTGCGTCTGGATCCATCAAGCCTGTGTCGTCAACTGTGGTAACTCCCGAGGTAGATGGCATTATTCAGGACGTTCAGGTTTCCGAGGGCACGTACGTCCATAAAGGCGACAAGCTTTTTACTGTAAAGAACGATGAGCTGGATAAGGCTGTTCGTAAGGCATCTCAGCAGGTAAAAGCTGCTGAGAATGAGGTCAGTAAGGCTCGCTCAGCCCTAGCGTCCGCACGCAACGGCGTCCCCGAGGCGGGAGAGGACGGACAAGAGGCAAACGCTGCGTCCATTGCTGCTGCCGTGGAAGCGGCGGAGGCAAATCTGGAGAGCGCTCAGATTGCGCTTGAGGAGGCTCGTTCCGCTTATAACGACGCAATTGCCCAGGCAGATAAGCGTGTAGTCACCGCTCCTTGTGACGGTACGGTCATTGTGATGAACGCGGTGAACGGCGCTTCGGTTGGCTCGTCCGCGCCAGGTGCTGGCAACGCCGGTCCTCTGATTACTATCGCGGACCTTTCCCAGATGAAGGTCAACGTCCAGATCAACGAGGTAGACATTTCTCGCATCGCCGTTGACCAGAAGGCGCAGGTCAGCTTTACAGCTCTGCGAGACCTGTATTGCGATGCAGTGGTTACTCACGTTTCTGCTGTTTCGTCCAACGGTGCCGACGCAGGTGCAAGTTATGATAGTCCTGGTCGATCCATTGTTTCTTACACTGTTGACCTGCTTATTAGCAGTCCTGACGCCTCCATTAAGCCGGGCATGACTGCCAACGTGGACATCATGATCCAGCACATGGATAACGTACTGACCGTACCCCTTGTTGCTGTCATGGACGATGGCGATGGCGCTTACGTCAATGTTGTTACTTCTCGTGACGAGAAGGGCTATCCGCAGGTAGAGCGCGTGCCAGTGACCGTAAAGGCGCAAAGTTCTACGACGGCCGTCATCGAGGGTGCCGGTATTGAGGACGGCACTGAGGTGATGATTGGCGGTGGCGCCGGCGGTCCATCTCAGAGCGCGGCTATGGACGCTCCAGCAGGCGCAACGTCCGACACAATGGGCTCCAAAGATTCCAAGTAGGCGACGCGTATGTCCAAGGTAATTGAGGTACATAAGCTGCATCGCATTTACGAGACGGCCGCGGGTTTGACGCACGCTCTACGTGGCGTTTCCTTGACTGTGGAGAAGGGCGAGTTTCTTTGCATCATGGGTCCATCAGGCTCGGGCAAATCAACCCTGATGAACATTTTGGGTTGCCTGGATACGCCTACTGCTGGCTCGTACAAGCTCGAGGGACTTGAGGTTGCAGATCTTTCCGATGACGATCTAGCGGAGATTCGCGCCACGCGTCTGGGCTTTGTCTTCCAGTCGTTTAACCTACTGCCGCGCACTACGGTGCTGCGAAACGTTATGTTGCCGCTCATCTACTCGGACATTCCCGCAAAAGAGCGAGAGTTGCGTGCTTGGAAGGCGCTGCGTTCTGTTGGCCTGCCCGAGGAGTACTACGAGCATAAGTCCAACGAGCTTTCCGGCGGTCAGGTGCAGCGCGTAGCCATTGCTCGTGCGCTGGTAAACGACCCGGCGGTTATTTTTGCCGATGAGCCAACAGGCAACCTGGACTCTGCAACAAGTGAGATGGTACTCAACACGTTCAAGTCCATGCAGGAGCGTGGCAAGACAATCGTGCTGATTACACACGACCCCGAGACTGCCTTTTGGGCTGACCGCGTGGTACACATTCGTGACGGCCGTCTGCTTACAGACGAGCAGGAAAAGGAGTTTGTGAGGCAACACGCCGCGCAGTCTTCGACGGGCGCACACCCCGTGACAGGCGCACATGCCGCGATGGGCGCACATGCCGCGACGGGTGCGGATACGAAGCTGGGTGCGCATGCCGCACCAGCAGGCAGCACCTCGCGACCCGGGACGGGAGGTGTCGCACTATGAGGCTGATGGATCTGCTGCGAGAAACCCTATCTGCGCTCAACGCTAACCGTGGCCGCAGCTTGTTGACGGTGCTGGGCATTGTTATTGGCATCAGCGCGGTTATTGCCATGACAGCGCTTATCGACGGCATCAAGTATTCGCTGGTCAGCTCGCTGGGCCTCAATCAGTCGCGCATGGTCATGATCTACGCGTGGCCAGATCGCGAGGTCACGCAGCAAGATCTTGACATGCTGCAGCTCAGCGTACCTGGCTACGAGCTTGTGACCGGCATCGACTCCACCATGGCCCGCGTCAACTCGTCCGAGAAGCAGTTTGACGCGCGAATCATCGGCTGCACGCCCGACTACTTCACCGTTATGGGCCTCAAGGCATCTGCGGGCTCACTCTTCACAAAGTCCGACGTAGACGATACGTCTAGAAACGTTCTTCTCGACAAATTGTCTGCCGAGAAGCTCTTTGGTAGTGCAGATGCATCCATTGGACAGGTTGTTCGCATCAACAACGACAGCTACACCATTGTGGGCGTGGTTGACAGTGGCCCAAATGGGGGCGGGCAAGGCGATACACTGTTGGCCTATATACCGTACTCCACGTATTCCGCGCGCCTGACGGGCACCAAAACTATCAGCCAGGTCTTTGGTTACGCTCGCGAAAACGTTGACATGAAGGCGCTTGCGGATGAGACAAAGTCCTGGTTGCTGGACTGGTTTAACATTCCTTCCGCGCAGGCAGAAGACCGCGTAACGGTCATGACGCTCTCGTCCATCATTGAGCAGATGAACGCAACACTGATGTCGTTCCAGGTCCTGGTTACCGCTACGGCAAGTATCTCGCTGCTGGTTGGCGGCATTGGCATTATGAACATGATGCTTACCAACGTGACGGAGCGCATTAGGGAGATTGGCCTGCGTAAAGCTCTTGGCGCTCGCGCGTCCGACATCACCAAGCAGTTCCTGTGCGAGTCCATTTTGATTTGCATTATGGGCGGCGTGATTGGCATTGCCCTGGGTTACGCCGGAGCGTGGGGCCTGGCTGGCTCGTTTGGCAGCATGATACAGCTTGAAACTGGTATCACGCCCATCATCACCCCAAATATCGTGATGATCACCTCGGGAATCTGCATTGGCATCGGACTCATCTTTGGCTACTGGCCTGCTCGTCGAGCCTCAAAGCTCAATCCTGTGGAATCGCTCCGCTACCAGTAAACGGGGAGCGCAGATGACGCGCCGTCAGTAAACGAACTGCATCCGTGAAAAACCTGCAAGTGAAAATAGCCTGCTACTAGTAGGGTTTCTCGCCAGGCGAGAAACCCTTTGAAGTGCGGTGGATTGTGCGGCTACAGCAGATCGTCTGGCGGTAGAAGCTCGATTTCCCATGTGGTTTCTACGTAGCAATAGATGTCTATATCTGACGGATCAAATGTAGGAACTTGGTTTCCACAATCTGAATTATAAAAAGCACTACGAGCGCAGGCTTTATACACTAGTTCTCTTCTGTCGAAGTCGTAGTCTGCATGCTTAAGCCCAACCACTTTTGCTCTGGCAGCCTTGGCAAGAAGATTTGCTTTTTGATGACAGGCAACAATAGCATCTACAGATAGGTTGTCTTTAATGGTGTCGTTATGTGCTATCGAGAATTCAACTGAAAAGGTCACTTCATCACCACATGAACTGAGTGCTTTCCAGATTTTCTCGACAAGATCTTCTTCAAGCTGCTGTTTGATGGATAGTTTAGCGCGGAAATCATACCCTAGAAGTTTTTTCTCAGCGACATAATAGTCACCCTCATCATCTTTTTTGTACCGGTTTTCCTCGTGACCAGATACTGAATAGTTGTTGTTTTTTAGAATTGAAGCAGGTAGCCCATTTTTCTCTAGCGCATCTTTGATTGTTTGAAGCAGCACATTATATTTGGCTGTGCAGTCTTCGCGGATTTTGGAAGTTCCTTGAACAGTGATGTCTACGTCAATAGTGTCAGGCGCAACTTGCGTGCTCAGGTTTGTTGATACGTCAATCGTTCGTTTCATGGTGCGTTTCTTTCAGAGATGTTAGAGAAAAAATCAGCTGTTTGAACAGGTAATTTATTTCTCATCGTTAAATAATCATAGGCTTAAAAAGAGTTTTGAGTGTCCAGTGTAATGGACACTCATATAGTGGATAGTAACTGATATTAACCAGGTGAAATAGCTTATTATTAGTGCAAGGGAAGCGTGGGTAGACAACTACCGCGCGGGAGAGGAACACATGGTTTTGTATTTTTCTGCAACAGGCAACTGCAAATATGTTGCCGAGCGAATTGCCGCGGAGTTTGATGACACTGCAGTCTCGATTGAGGTCTCAAACAGCCAGGTAAATCTCTCAGAAAATGAGATGCTAGGCATCGTGACGCCAGTTTATAACTGGGAACTTCCCATTACAACTCGGGAGTTTTTGCAGAATCTCCAGGTCATAGGTGCCTCTGTGCCGTACTCGTTCATTGTAACAACGTACGGAATAACGGCTGGTTGCACGTTTGTTGATGCAAAAAAGATTCTTGCCAACAAAGGACTAGAGCTCAACGCTGGTTTTAGCGTCAAAATGCCTGATACCTGGACTCCAATTTTTGATTTGAGCGACAAGACAAAGGTCCAGCAAATTAACGACAACGCCGAGAGCTATATCAATGCTGTTTTAAGCGGCATCAAAGAGCGTACTGTTGGTAATCACATGCAGGGCGTTGTTCCGTATGCAGTGAGACTTTTTATGGATTCCATGTATAACAACGAAAGGAAGACACAGCACTTCTCGGTTTCAGATAAGTGCATCGGATGTAGTCTTTGCGCACGAAAGTGCCCAGTTCAGGCCATTCAGATGAAGGATAAGAGACCTGTGTGGATTAAAGATCAGTGCGCCGCATGTCTTCGTTGCCTACATCATTGTCCCACGTTTGCCATTCAGTATGGTAAGGGGGCAACGAACAGACATGGTCAGTATAAAAATCCTCACGTCAAAGTGTAGTTTTAGGTGTAAACTTTATGCTGTAGTTAGCTATAGCTAACAAAATGCTAATCGAACGGAGTTTAACCCATGCCTGCTCAGAACGAGAAGAAGGATCATCTTCCGGTACTTGGCGTCGGTCCCGCTTACGTGATTGCCATCACGGTACTGACAGTTGCGTGTATCACCCTGTCCAAGCTGGGTTTTCTTCCGTATCTTCGCATTCGAGCAACGGTTGGCGCGATGCACGCCGTAGGTACAGCTTTTCTGATTGTGGGCATCTGGCTTTGGGTTTCCGCCGCCATCAAAGAAAAGCTTCGTGAGAGGATCATTGCAAATCAGCTGGTAACCACTGGTGTTTATGCGCTGGTCAGAAACCCTATCTACTCCGCATTTGCGTTTGTCATGTCAGGTGCAGCGCTGCTCTCTAGTAACCTTTATCTGCTACCACTACCCCTTGTGTTTTGGGCGCTTTTAACTGTAATGATGCAGGCTACAGAGGAGAAGTGGCTTCTCGAGCAGTTTGGCGATGAGTACAAAGAGTACTGCAAACGAGTCAATCGCTGCATTCCATGGTTTCCTAAGCGCTAACGTTTAACGTGAATATAAACGTGACCATTTGTTTTTATCCGAGCCCCAGTCCCATAGTTGAGCTGGGGCTTGTTTGATTTTCTCGCTATATAAATACTTTTACGAAGCGGCTATGATATACATACGTCCGCTAGGCATGCTTGTGTCGTGCCTGCTCTATATACGTCATGCTAGTTTGTTAGTGCTTGTACCTGCTGCTTCATGAGAAACGAGATATGCGATGCTGGATATTCGTCGTGTTTTGGCAAGTGCGCCCAAAAAGCATACGGAGGAGACGCTTAATTCTCTGACGACTGTTTGGGGAGAGGCGCTTGATACATCGAACGTGTTGCCTGAGCATCCGCGTCCTCGTATGCAGCGCGACAATTACGTGATGCTGAACGGCGTGTGGGAGTATGCGATTGCGCCGGTAGATGGCGAGGTGGACGCAGAAACCCTCGCGCTACAGGAGATTCCTTCCCGTTGGGATGGGCAGATTGTGGTGCCATTCTCGCCAGAAGCTCCGCTTTCTGGGGTTGGTCGAACGGTGCGTCCGTATGAGCTTTTATGGTACAGGCGCAAAATTGACTTGCCAGAACTGGACGATGACCAGCGACTTATTCTGCATTTTGATGCTGTCGACTGGATGTGCGCGTGTTTTGTAAACGGCAAGCTCGCCGGCACGCATACCGGCGGCTACCTGCCGTTTTCGTTTGACATCACGGATCTGCTTGGGTTGGTCGAGGCGGAAGGCGTGGCTGAGAGTGCGGCTGAGGTGGCGACTGCGGCGAAGAGTGGGACCACCGCTGAGCTTGTGCTTTGCGTTTGGGATCCAAGTGACGCCGGCTCTCAACTGCGAGGTAAACAGCGACTTTCTCGTGGCGACATTTGGTACACCGCTCAAAGTGGCATTTGGCAGAGCGTTTGGTATGAAGTTGTTTCTGCAGCTCATCTTGAGTTGCTAACGTTGAAGGGCGACATGTACGGCGTGCTTGAAGTTAAGACGAACGTACAGGTAAGCGGGCAGGCAAGCTTGCAGTCGGAGGCACTGGAGCTGGAGTTGGCGCTCAAGGATGAGCTTGGGCAAGACGTTCTTCTCGCCAGGCTTCCGGTGAGCGAAGCAGGAGAAATTTGCGAGGAACTACAGGTAGACAAACCGCAGTTGTGGTCTCCGGAGAGACCGTACCTCTATTTCGTGGAGGCAACACTTTGGCGGGATGGTGTAGCGGTCGATTTTGTTCGGAGCTATTGTGCGTTTCGTACTGTTGAGATGAAGCCTGACGAGGCCGGTGTGCCAAGGGTGCATTTGAATGGAGCGCCGTATTTTGTGCGTGGCGTGCTGGATCAGGGCTATTGGCCTGACGGATTGCTGACGGCGCCATCCGACGATGCGCTGGTATATGACATAGAGGCCATGAAGTCGGCTGGTTTTAATACGCTGCGAAAGCATATCAAGATTGAAAGCGAGCGTTGGTATTACCACTGCGATCGTATTGGCATGCTGGTTTGGCAGGATTGTGTTTCGGGAGGTAGCGCATATAGTCCCTGGCACACGAGTCAGAAGCCGACGCTGTTCAGCTTTACCTGGGGACGATTTGACGACACAACACCAAGTCATCACGAGGCTTTATCCGCAGGTGACGAAGGCTATCGCAAGGAGTGGACAGAAACTTGTCAGGAAATGGTCAAGCTCTTGGAAGGGCATCCTTCGATTGGATTTTGGACGCTCTTTAACGAGGGTTGGGGACAGTTTGATGCTTGCGCAGCTACTGAGGTTGTTCGCGCCTTGGATGCAACACGTCCAATCGATGCAACAAGTGGCTGGTATGATCAGGGCTGTGGCGATTTTCTGAGTATTCACAATTACTTCCGACCACTTCGCGCAGGTTGGAGCGGGAAGCAATGGGGGAATCGAGCTGTGATAATCTCTGAGTTCGGTGGCCTCGCGCAGATGACGCCAGGTCACACGTCGCTTGACCACTCATACGGATACGGGGATTTTGTCACAGTTGAGGATTGGCGAGGAGCTGTCCAAAAGCTGCTCTCAGAGGCGGAATCGCTGCAGGTCGAAGGTCTTGCAGGATACGTTTATACGCAGGTATCTGACGTTGAGGAAGAGGTAAACGGCCTGCTCACTTACGATCGAAAGATCAACAAGTTTGAAGGGTAGTAGCTGCCGAATGATGTGTGATGTTGTTGGATAACGTTAGATGGCCTCGGTAGTGCTCGATGGTGTCCGACGTGCTAAGCGATGAACAGTTGAGTGAAAGATGCCCAGTTGATTGAGTAGTGCTCAATGATGATGAGCATTAATTTCTGCCAAAGTGGTAAAAAATGCGTTTAGTTGGAGTTTCATTTTTCTGCATATCGTGTTTTCGCAGATAAAAAATTGCAACGGTGGTAAAAAATCGTCTTAGTTGGAGCTGAAATTTGATTTTTAAAGATTTAATCTCCAACTAAACGGGTTTTTTACCTTTTTAGCCCCTAAAATATTGGTCCAAAAATTGAGTGATACACAAAATTGAATATCTGAGCATAGATATTCGTAGAAATGAATACATCTTTAGCCTAAATAGAAATTTCGCAACTTAATACAAAAAACTCGCCTTCCAGAGATCTATTTCTGGAAGGCGAGGAGAGATCGTATTGCTATGACGCGTCGTGGACGCGCGTCGCGGCTGCGCGTCGTGGTGCGCGTAGCTGCACGTTAAGCGCTTGCTCCAGAGGTCGCATCTACGCCTGCACTTGGTGCGGGAGCACCAGCAGCAGGGGCGGGAGCGCCAGCTGGTGAAACAACTGCGCCGTTAGCGCTTACAAGACGCTGGCCAGTAGTTTGAAGGTACCAGTCCAACCATGGCTTGAAGTTGAAGACAATCTCATTGATGCCTGCATACGAGCCATCGGGGTAGTACATTGCCTGGTAGTTGTGGGTGTTGATGATGTCGGCTGGTGTACCTGGGACAATGGTGCGCACATACTCTTTGTCGCCGTTACGAAGCACGCCGATGACAAACTCAACATTCTTCATACGACCCTCGGGAAGAGAGCTGTGAACTGTGGAAAGACGGTCACCCGACTGCTCAGGAACACGTTTTGCCAGCATAGTATCTGGGTTGTCATGAGCGTTGTTGTAGTAGAGGAACTGGTTGTTGTCGTCTGCGTAGGTCAGCTCAAATGGCATTGCCTTCAGGAACATGTCAATCTGGTTGACCGTCAAAATGCCGTGGTCAAGCTTAACGTACGTGTCGCCCGAGACCGCGCCCACAAGCTCGGCGGCCTTCTCGACCCAATCAGGATCGTCGGGATCAATGCCCTGGATAGTGGTGGAAATTGAGTTGGTTACGTCCAGATCCTCTGGCGCGATTGGCTTTGGCTTCTTCAACTTGGAGACCACCTCTACGTATTTGACAAAGTTATCCAGGCAAAGGCCCAGGAAGCTGACGGTGCGCTCGTCGATAATGTTGCCGTCCTCGTCAAAGGCCTGCTTGGCCTTTCCAAGAAGGAACTCGTTACCAGGCAAAACGTATGCGTTAACGCCCGGAGCGTCCAAAATCTTGCGCAGATGCACTTGCGCGCGAGAAGTTCCCTGGTCGTAGTAAGAAGCGCCGACAATCATGACAGGCTTGTTCTCAAACGGATGCACATCGTAGGAGAGCCACTCAATGACACTCTTCAGCGCAGGTGAGATGGTATGGTTGTGCTCGGGCGTAGAAATAATGACGCCGTCAGCGCGGGTAATCTTGTTGTACAGCAGGCGGAGCTGGAAGTTCTCGTCCCACTTGAGGTCCTGGTTGAACAGAGGAATGTTATCAATCTCAAGGATCTCAAGCTCAAACTGCTTGGCAAAGTGCTTTTTGATGAAGTGCAGAAGCTTTCGGTTATAGGAAATCTCCGCATTTGAACCGACGATTCCGACAAATTTCATAGTAGTAGTTCCTTCCAGGCCTACAGGTTTTCCCAGTCAAAATTCTCGGCCTCTTTGCGGAGAAGTTCGCGCGATGCGGCCATTTTTTCGTTGAGTTTCACAAACAGACGGAAATCGTCAAAGAGCAGGTCAAGCTTCTTGACGGTAGCCTTGTCCTTCAAGTTGCCCTTCTCGTCAAATGCCTGCGGGGCTCGGCCAAGAAGGAACTCGGAACCTGGCATGATTGCGGCCTTGAGCTCTGGAGCGTCCAGAATTTGGCGGAGCTGAAGCTGTGCGCGAGAAGATCCGAGCGTGCCTAGGGATGCGCCGACAATCATGACTGGCTTGTTGACCATAGGGAAGATGCCGTAGGACAGCCAAGCAAGCGCGTTTTGCAGGACCGCTGGAATGGAGTGGTCGTACTCTGGGGTTGCGATGATGACGCCGTCGGCGGCCTCAATTTTCTTTGCAAGCTCTGAGACAACCTCGGGGACCTTCATCTTTGCAGGCTTGTTGAACAGGGGAATGTTGTCGATCTCCACCAGCTCAATGGCGGCCTTTTCGGCAAAATGCTTCTGCATAAACTGCAGGAGTCTTCGGTTATTTGACTCTTTTGAATTGGTGCCAATAAGGCCAACAAAGTTAAGCATCAAACTTCCTTTCTGAATTACGCAAGGAACTCAGGCGAGATTCCCGACGAATAATATACGCGATTATCAGTGGTTACTATGAGCGCCTCGATGTCTTTTTCTTGTTCCACACGAGCAAGGAGCTGACGGGGTTTCTCGCCATAAAGGCGCGTGGTCCAAATTTCTCCATCAAGCGAGTTGTCCGAGATAATCGTGATGCTCGCAAGTTGCGTGTCAACTGGATAGCCTGTCTTGCGGTCAAGAATGTGGTGATAGGTGTGCTCGTTTACCTGCAGTTTCCTTTCGTAGGTACCAGAGGTCACCACGGACTGGTTGCAAATAGGCAGCACAGCAAGGTTGGTGCCTCGCGGTTGTCGCGGATTCTGGATGCCAATCTGCCACGGCCTGTTCGCGAGCACATTGGCGCCAATTGTCTTAATGTTACCGCCAAGGTTGATAAGTGCGGAATCAACGTGCTGACTTTTCAGATAATCTGCAATTTTGTCGGCGATGTAGCCTTTTGCCAAACATCCCAGGTCCAGCTTCATGCTCTCTTTGGCGAGAAACACGGTGCAGCTCAGAGGATCCAATTCAATGAGTTGCGGATCAGTAAGCGACAGCGCGTGCGTGACCTCGGCGTTATTTGGAATGCGAGCGTCAGAAAAGCCGATTCGCCAGGTTTGTACCAAAGGGCCAAGTGCAATGTTTAAATAACTTGCAGGTATAAGGCTTTGTTCTTTGCCAATCTGAATGAGCTCAAACAGCTCGGGGTCAACGGGGACAGGATGTTTGCCTGCTGCATGATTGACCTGCATAAGCTCGGAATTGACGTCGTTTGCGCTAAACCGCTGGTTATAGATGTTAAGGAGTTCAAAGACGTTATCAAGTAGCTGTTCTGCAGTGCGCTCTTCCTGCGAATCATTGGAGGGTGGCAATAAAGAAATGGTGATAGTCGCGCCCATCAGGTGAGTTGATCTGGAAATGTAGGCTCGTTCTGGCACGACTCTCCTATAGTGTCTAACAGCAGTTTGTTTAATTTTACTTGCAGATTGCTTAGCAGTAACTCTATTTTACGTTTGTTTGTTACGCTCATTTGTTGTATCCACAACATTTTGGCGAGAAACCCGATGAACTTGGAAGTAAAAACAACCTAAAGGCAACTTAAAGTCAATCCAAAAGCAACGTTCGTCGCCACGACGACTCCGTGGTACAAAACTATGGAGTTAATTTGATTATTTATTCATAGGGATGTCTGTTTATTGTTGATATGTACTTATTCCAGTATCATTTTTTGCAGAAAGTACTGACCGAAGAATTATTTTTGGCTGACGCGTATACGCCAGCCAATTTTTTAAAGGAGCATGAAGGAAATGGAAAATAGAATGGCTTGGTGCGCACGTTTTTCTCGCCAGGAGTAATGAAGTTAAATCTACGCACTTTGTAGCATTAATTGTGCGCAATTTAGTCAGTTTTCAAAGTCTTTGTCCAAGATTGAGATAAAAAACTTTATTTGAACACGATATTTCTTTAAATATTTTGTCAAAAACCATTAGTATGTTTAGTGGAGCTTTGTATAGCTCCAGGGGTACGTTCGATAGGAAAGATGGGGTTGATATGAGCAACTTTAAGAAGTCGTTTGCAACTATGTTTGCAGCAATAATGATGCTCACTGGTATCATTATTTTAGGTACAAGCACTGTTGCAAAGGCAGTGACCTATCCGTTGTCGCAGAACATTGATTTTGGCGCTGACGGAGAACTTACTGTTAACCTTAAGCCCACTTCACCCACAACCGTTAAGGACAATGCAAACATCTCTACAGGTATCGAGATTGACGCAACTGGCCTTCATAAGCCAATCGACGGTCTTTACCTGGAGATTGAGGTAAACACCAAGCAGTCCTCTGAAAACGTCAATAACACCAACAACATTACTCCTAACACCTACCTTGATAACTTTGCTACCCCAGCAGCAGCTACTCAGCCTATTATCAAGCGCGAGGAGACCATCGTTACCCCTGATGGCAGGACCATTAAGCGCCTGTACCTCAACACTATCGATACCACCGTTAAGCTGGAGCTCCCTTACGTTATGAGCTTCAGAGATATGGTTACCCCAGCAGATTTCCAGCTCAAGCCAGTTGTTCGTGTGTACAATGCAGACGGCACAGAGCTTGCTAACATGCCTGATCAAACCTACTCCATCACCTACGATAAGCCTTGGCTCATGAAGCAGGTTGCAGGTGAAGAGACTAACGATCAGCTCCTGTATGGTGGTATTAACGCCCCAGGTGATTCGTCCGCGCTTTCCAACGATAAAACTTCAGACGTCATCTTTAATTTTAGGCTTTACCAGTATCATCGTGCTTATCGCTCCATCATCATTACTGATACCCTTCCTACATACGTAAACGCAGCAGGTCAGACCGTTACCGCTCACTTTGACCCAGCTAAGAACCCTAACTGGACGCTCAGCCCAGATGGACGTACCGTAACCCTCAAATTTGATATTCCTGCAGGAACCACCATTCTTAACGACTACATCAGAGATAACCTTCCTGCATATTCCCAGCTCAAGCTTTCCTTCCCGGGCGCTCGCTACCTCAACGGCACTAATCGCGTAATCTTCAACAACACTGCAACGGTTCAGGGCATACCTTACAACCCAAGTGCAGCAGAAGAGACTGTTGGCCAAGTCCCAGGCAACGAGCACAACTTTGATGACGACTCTAAGCAGTTCCGCCTTGCTGGTAATGATTTCAGCGGTAACGGCATGCTTAGCAAGCGCGGTCCCGTTACCATCCAGTACGACAAGAACGGTCTTGCTGTTAAGAAGCTTGATTACACTATCAAGTTGGTCAACAAGCTGGACACCCCACTCACCGACATCGAGTTCATCGAGGATGTTGCCAACACCGACAACCGCCTCTTCATGACTGCGCTGACCGGCAATCTTGTTGCAGTTGGCCAGCGAGTTGGACTCTCCATGGACCAGATTGAGGTCCGTGGCTACAAGGCAGACGGCAGCTACGACATCATTCCTACCAGGAAGAACGGTGCAAACTGGCTTTACCGTGCTGACATGAACTCGGCAAGCCAGCAGCAGCTGCAGTCCTATCTGGACCAGATCAACCAGGGTACGCTTGATCCATCCAATGCTTCCGCTGTGTCTCCTCAGTACAGGAAGATTGGTATTTACTTTAAGAACGTAACTCTGCAGCCAACTAGCAACATTGATTTCAACATCCAGATGATGTTCATGAATCCATTTGGCGAGGTTTACAGTGACAGACCTATTACCAACATCATCAAGGTCAATGCCAACAAAGTTAATACCGACGGTACCAAGACCCCAATGAACTTCTCCGCAAATTGGGATACTCGCTTTACTCCATTTAGCGAGAAGGTCTGGCTGTCCAAGTCCTCTTGGTACCAGCGCGTTGGTATGCCAAACGAGCGCTTCAGTGCTCGCTTTGGCTTTGCACTGTCAGAGCTTTCACCTGCTCGTTATTTGAAGAATCCAACCTTCGTTGATCTTCTCCCTGCAGGCGTTTCTTATGACGCGAACACCTCGGTTTCACCAATTGCTGACTCGCTGCAGCCTGAGAAGGTTGAGTACATCAGGAACTACAACGAGACCGGTCGCAATGCAATCAAGATTACCCTTCCATCTGGATACGTGTATCAGTATGGAACCATGGGTTATGAGATTAGGAACCTGGTAATCAACGACGACATCATTCCTTCTAAGGCCGAGAATGACGTTCTGAACAACAATAATGACGTCTACTTCTACGCCACAAACTGGACTCACGGCACACCAGATGACTTCTCTGGTATGTATAACGCCAGTAACTTTGTTCGGGATAATCTTGACATCAATATGAATGGTGTCACTGACGAGACTATTCTGAAGGCAACTGCAAAGGTTCTTGGCAACAACGTTGAGAGTATCCAGTCTGATAAACACATCCGTAGTCTTGAGCCAAATATTGCTGGCGGCGGTACATTCTACGGTAGGGCATTTACCTCGGCTACTATCATGACTGACTTTGCTGGCGTCACTGATACCAGCGGACTCTTCCAGTATCGTCTGAGCATTCGTAACTACTACAACACGCCAATGAATAAGATTCTTATGTACGACGTGTTGCCATATGTGGGCGACGGCAGAAACTCTGCTTTCAGCAATACACTTCAGGGTCCTATTGATCTGAGGATTGGTTCAACTGATGTCAGCTCCCAGTACGAGATTTACTATCGCACCGATGAACACCCAGCTCAGAACGATATCAACGAGATTAACAGCCCAGAATGGACTAAGACTCCAGCTGACTACACCAAGGTAACGGCAATCAAGATTGTTGGTAAGGATGGCACTATTCTGCCTCCATACACCGTTCTGTCTGCTGTTCTTACCATGAAGGCACCACTGTATGATCCAAACCTCTCCGAGGCTCTTGCATACAACGACATGAGCGTTATCTACAACAACGAAGCTGCTATGCGCCGTACCGAGAAGGTCGCAAACCAGCTTGTTGATATCATGGATGTCAAGGTAGAGAAGAAGTGGCTTGACGCTGACGGCAACGCAATTGCTCAGCCAGATGCTACCTCCATTACCGTAAAGCTTCTTGCCGACGGTGTTGATACTGGTAAGACGCTTGACCTTACCGCGGCCAACAACTGGACTGCTTCGTTCACGCATCTTCGTAAGTACACTGTTGAGACTCACAACGACGGTACCAGCACAAAGACTCCTATCGTCTACACTCTTGAAGAGGTAGGCACAGACGCCAATGGCATGGTCACTTACAATGGCAAGAAGTACAAGGTAACTGCTACTTCTGGTCAGGCAGATGAGAATTCACCAAACGATTCCGTTGCACTGAGTGTTACCAACCAGCTGCAGCAGGAGAAGGTCTCCGTCTCTGGCAAGAAGCTCTGGGACGACTCTAACAACAACGACGGTAAGCGCCCTGCTTCCATTGTTGTCAGGCTTCTTGCAGATGGTGTTGAGGTTCAGCACAAGACAGTCACTGCTGCAGATAACTGGGAGTACACCTTCTCTGACCTGCCTAAGTTCAATGGCAACACAGAGATTACCTACACCGTTTCTGAGGATGCAGTACCTGACTACACCACAAGCATCAATGGCTTTGAGATTACAAACCAGCATGCTCCTGAGGCTTTGAGTATCCCAGTTAAGAAGGTCTGGGTTGACGACAATAATGCTCAGGGCCTGCGTCCTACTAGTGTTCACGTCAGGCTCTATGCAGACGGCACCCAGGTGGACGAGTTTGATCTGAACGCAGGCAACAACTGGTCTCACATCTTCAACGGCCTCCCACGTTACACTGCTGGTCACGAGATTGAGTACACCGTCAAGGAAGACCCAATTGCTCACTACACACCTTCCTATTCCGGCTCTTCAGCTACTGCGCTTACAGTTACCAACACCATTGAAGGTAAGGTTTCTGTTCCAGTAACAAAGAAGTGGATTGGTGCACCTGCTGATAGCGTAACTATTCACCTGCTCGCTGATGGTGTTGAGGTTCAGAGCGCTACTCTGACTGCTACAGACAACTGGCAGCACACATTCAGCAATCTTAACCAGTACAACAATGGTGCGCTGATCAACTACACCATTACTGAGGATGCAGTTGATGGTTACACCACCCAGATTACTGGCGACGCTACTAACTATGTAGTAACCAACACCAACATGAAGACTCGCGACATTCCGGTCACCAAGGTTTGGGAGAACCAGGAAGGCGATTCCGCTGAGATTGTTCTGTATCGTGATGGTGTCGAGGTTGATAGGGTAACCATCACCAAGGCTGACGACTGGAAGCACACCTTCAGCAACCTTGAGTTCTACGACAAGACTGATGGTCACGAGTATGCATACACCATCTCCGAGACTCCTATTTCTGGCTACACAACCCAGATCACAGGTAATCAGGACGACGGTTTCACAGTGACCAACACTGCTCCTGTTGTTCCTCCAACTACACCTCCTACCACTCCAGAGCCTAAGAAGCCAGGCCTTCCTTACACTGGCGACGCTTCAGGTATTGCTTCAATTGTTGGAGCTGCAGCTCTGTCCCTGAGTGGTCTTGGTATTGCTCTGAGAAGAAAGAACAGCTAATAGCTAGGTTTCCAACTCGTTGATAGCTGACTAAAAACAGGCTCCTGGTAAAACCAGGAGCCTGTTTTGCGTGGCGAGTGGAAGGCCACCAAAGCAACTAAGCTGCCAAGGCCACCAAGGCTGACAAGCTGTCAAGGTCACTAAGATCACCGCATGTAGAGTCCAGAACTATGCGGTCGTATCGCTATCCTGGTGTTTTGTAAAGTTTTCGTTCCAACCCCAGCGCCAAGTGGTAAAAAATCCGTTTAGTTGGGGGTTACATTTTTCTGCATACGCGTTTGCCCAGGAAAAACTTTTAACTATGGTAAAAAATGCGTTTAGTTGGGCTTCAAATAACAAAATTTCAATTTTCATCCCCAACTAAACGGCTTTTTTACCTTTTTGGGCACTAAAATCAGTACTCTAAAATTGCGGTATTCACGATTATGAATAAACAGATTCTATTATGCAGGAATCAAATTACCCTGACGATTTTGACGGCTCTGCCAACGTCAAGTTATCTTCATCCGCCGAAAACTTAGCGTGCAGCAAAGAATTATCCAGCAACACGATATAATTTTAGGTAGTTCCTAGTTATTTCTTGTACTGCAAAACGTGGAGGTAAAAGGCCTATGAGAAGTATTTTTGAGGATAGACAGGTATCTATTAAGTGCGACGATAAGTATTCTTATACCGTTACAAAAGATGGTCTAGCTTATGTTCCAGGTAATGGAAAGCCAGAGGTCAAGGTTTTGTTTTCAGAGGTCGGTTCAACCTTCTTACTGAATTATTGCAGCTCAAACGGTCCTTACGAGATTACCTTTAAGGATAACGACGGCCATAATCTCGTTAGCATTGACACAGACCTTAAGCTTCGTGGATTTGGACACAACATCCTAGATACCAAGGCTATCATCCTTGCTTTTGCAGCTAACAAGCTTACTACTGAGTTCCCCAATAACCTTGATACGTTAAACACTAAGCTCGGATTTAGCCTCAAAGAGAAAAAGATCACTATCGCAAATGGCGTAATTTCCGGTGCAAAGCATCAGGTCAAGCTTTCCGACATTCGTCGAGTTCAGTGTGTTGCTGGTGGCGCACTCAACAATCTCTTTGTCTTCACTAAAGAAAAAGGTGGTTTCTTTGATAGGGCAGACATTGTAGTTCCCGTCAACGAGCTCACAGTTCCTATTCTTGAAGCAGCAATGAGAAGAAATACTGGTCACGGTATCGATTTCAGTAGGGGCAATGGCTTCGACCAGCCAAACAGCAACTTCATTATTATTCGTTATTTGGACTCTAGCTTCTTCGAGACTGCTCCTGGCGTCTTCAAAGAGGATTGGCAGAAGGACGCTTACGAGTTTGTTAAGTCCTTTGGTTATGATCTTCAAACCATGCTAGGGGAGTAACTCCTGGCGAGAAAAACGTCTTGTCCAAGAAAACAGCCGCCCTCTTGTGAAGGCGGCTGTTTTTGTGTGCGAGAAGATCGCTCTAGCAGTTTGATCTTACTTCTGCTTGCGAGCCCTTAGTGCAAAGCCGAGAGCAGTGATGCCAGAAGCAACCATGCCAACAGAAGCAATTACAAGCTCAGCGACATCGCCAGTGTCTGGCAGAACATGCTTCTTCTTAGTCTTAGAAGGCTTGTGTGGATCAGAGCTAGGAGTTGGCTCAGGATCTGGTGTTGGCTGAGGCTCAGGCTCTGGATAGTCGTTAGTGAAGACCAGAGGAGGCGTGCTGTTGCACTCGCACTGATCAACCTCTGATACGGTTCCATCTTCAGCGGTCTTAGTAATGTGATAGGTGAAATCAAGCTCGCCATCATCATTCTTAAAGACGGTGTAGGTGAGGGTGTAGACGGACTTGTCGTAAGTAACCCTCTGGTTAGTGCCGGTAACCTCTTTGATGGTGTAAACATAGGTGCCAGGCTGCGTAAAGACTAGCTCACCGAAGTTATTATCGCCAGAAACTGCAACAGAAGTCTCAACGCTATCTGTTGTTGCGTTGTTTGGCATTGGGTAGGAAGGATCGTTACGGGTGAGCGTGAACTTGAAGACATCCTGAGTTGTTGCAGTGCGTGGGTTGCCGCCGTTGTCGTCGGGGAGAACTGATGGATAGTCGGTTGGAGCATCTGGTGCGTTACCAGTAACAACCTTCTGGACAACTGGATAGTCCCTGGCTGGCAGTGGATCAGGATAGACATTAGTAAAGACAGCGCCTGTTGCATCGTTATGCTCGCCAAGGTCAACGGTAGTAACGTTTCCGTCCTCGTCAGTCTTGGTCATAGTACGTGTTGCCTCAAGCTGGCCAGTACCGTCGTCAGCAACGTTATAGGTAACGGTGTAGACGCTCTGATCGTACTGGATGTTCTGGGTGCCGGTAACCTCTTTGATGGTGTACACGTAGGTGCCAGGCTGAGTGAACGTAATGTTGCGGAATACAGCGTCGCCACCGAGAAGCCTGCGTGTACGAGCAGTATTGCCGGTAGATCCCTCAGGCATAGGGCTGGATGGATCAAGGCGTGTCATCTCAAAGATAAAGACGTTAGGAGCGTCGCCCTCGTCTTCAGAGCCGTTCGCCAGGAAGTTGTTGATCAGGCTCTCGGCAAAGCTGCCGCTTGCAGTGTCGTCGGCGCTTGTCGCGCTTGCAGTGCTTGCGGTGCCTGTTGCGCTAACGTTCCCTGTGCTCAGGTAAGAATTAACCAGAGACGCAGGTGAAGGCCATCCAGGTGTAGGAACAACTGGGTAATCGCCTTCGACAATCTTGGTAACGGCTGGCGTCACAATAGCAGGCCTGACATTGTAGACATTTACCAGCGACTGAGTGGTGGTGTACTGCTCAACGCGAGAAATACTACTTCTAGTTGAAACGTAGGAATTAGGAACGTTCTCGGTGATGGTGTACGAAACAGTATCAGCAGCAGTATTGTCTACGTACTTACGAAGACCCTTGTAGACGATGGTGTAGGTGTTATTGCCGTTATCGGTAACTGTTGGGGTGATGGTACTGGTGTCGAGGTTCTTATCGTTAGAGAGAACCAGATTGTTGGCACCAAAATCAGTTGTGGATGGGCGCTTACCACCAGCGTTGTTGTTATCGTCCCAGACCTTATTGATCTTGAGGTCAATGCCAGCATAGCTCAGAGCGTGGGTGGAGAGGCTACGAGTGGAGTGGTTACCAGCAATGTCGTAGTCAAGAACGCTGCTGAATACGCTGCGCGTGCCGTCGTAGGAAGCATCAACGTTGTCGGCAACCTTATAGGTGACGTCGACAAAGCCGCCGCTATTTGCAGCAAGTGCGTGCGTTGAGGTAAAGAGCACCATGTCAGCATCAGCTGGATCGTTGACTACGGTGTAGTCGCTAGGCTGTGGAGCATGGTTTGCGGTGTAGGTGACACCAGGGTTCAGCTTGATGTATTTGTAAGTGAAGTTTGAAGAAGAACTTACACCTTCAAGTGCAAGAGGAAGCTGAGTTGCGCCCTCTGGATTAATGCCAGCGCCGCGGTTTGTAGACTTGGAAAGCAGTGGAACAAACAGCTGTGTGGTATTTGCAGTGTTACCAGTGTTATTGCGGACTGCAATGTGAACAGTAGCAGTATCTCCGCGCTGCATAACAGGGGTAGTTGCGCCTGGATTTGCGGAGTCGTACGTGTAGTCAGTAACGGTTCCAGAGATAGCGTCCTTTACAGAAAGGGTAGATGCAGCAGCAATTGCAGATGCCTGTGCAATGTTGATACCAGGGCGCTCGGAGAGAGAAACCATGGTCTCGCCAGAGTTGACGCTGTTGCCAAACAGGCTGGTGTACTGGGAAGTGTTCCAGTTGCTGCGATCCCAGTGCTCAGACTTAATTTGAGCACCAATCTCCTTGAAGTCTTTGGTGGTAATGCCAACAAAGTCGTTGATGTGATAGATGCCCTTGCCTGCAAGATCGGTGGTGTGGACATCCATGCTCAAAGTCATGTTCTTGCTGGTAAAGTCTGGCTGATACTGACCGCGAGTCTCGTCGCCAACATCAATGGTGTACTTCCAAACCTTAACAGCTACGCCGTCCTTATCGTACGTTCCTACAAACTCTGGAGCGCTGAGCGTGCCGTTAGAAACGGTGAGGTTGCTGTAGGTAAAGCCCTCAGGCATGATGACGTAAAGTACTGGCTCCTGAAGAGGGTTCCAGTCCCAGTTAGCGTCGTCAATGCGACCAGAAATCTTGAAGGTCTCGCCGCCGTTAATCTGGGTCTTATCGATGTTACCAACGCCGTTAAGAACCTTAGGCGCGCCGGACTTAGCAGTCAGCGTAACGCCTGCGTCAGGAGTGGTGCCAGTGTCGTAGAGCTTGACGTTAGTGACAACGTCAGCGTTAGTGCCCTTTTTCCAAGAGCCGTAAACGCCGTTGGAGATGTAGCTCCAGCCATAGTACTCGTCAGTGACATGCTTGTTGTTTGGATTCCATGTGTCGAGAAGATCGCTCATTGGCCTAATGCCATCGTATCCGCCAAGAATTGGACCAAGGTCAACCTTGATGGAAGTGATGGAGGTATTGATATCAAGGCCTAGGGCAGTGTTGGTGATAAGCGCTGAGACACCAGAGGTGCGCAGAATGCTTGGGTCAGCAGTTCCGCTCGTACCGTCAGACGCGGTCCAGTGGATTGGACCGTAGGTCATACCAGCCTTGTAAGGGATGGTGACGCCGCGGATGATAGCTGTCTGGTTCTGGTCGATAGTCATCTCGAGCGTCTTTGGAGCGGTGTCTGTGGAGAGCTCGTTTTTGATGAGGTAGGTGCCAAGGCGAACGTTATAGGTATCGTTCTTCTTGTATGCCCAGTTAGGAGCTGTGTCGACAAGAGCGTGTGTAGTAAGACGCTCTGGGTTAAGACCGTCAATTACAGTAACCGTAAGAGTAGAAGTAGCGTTTCCAGAGGTACGGTTGACGTTTGGAGTGTCATTCCAAACGGACATAGTGAGGTTCTTAATGGTGACGTTAAAGGTTGAGTTGTTAGGTCTGGTGCTTGATGCAGGAACCTTAATCTGTGGCTTAAAGGTTGGGGTACCTGCGTAAGAGCCTGGCTCGTTCCACTCAACTGTTGCGGTCTTGTTAGTGCCATCATCGGTGGTAGAAACAATGGTACCTGCAGTGTTGTAGAGGCTGGTTTCGTTGACACCAACAAGCTCCATATCGCTTGGGTAAACAACCTGAACCGTAGTCTTGCTGTTTGCCTCGGTGAGTACCTTAGAGCCTGTGGTAGAAACCTGCAGGGTAGAGGTGGTACCACCCTTAGAGAGAACCTCGGTGGACTGATCAGCCCAGAAGCCGTAGGTCATGGCGTCAGCTGCAGTAACAGATGAGGTATGTGGATCAATGTTTTGTGTTGCAGCGGTGCTCAAGCTAACACGAATTGCATTTGCGATAACCTGACTTGCGCTCTGGTTCTCAACAGCATCGTCAAGCTTGAACTGAATTTCTCTTACGGAAGAAACCTGGGTCAAGCCGTTTTTGGTCATGTAGACCAGATCACCACTGCGGTTCTTCTCGGAACTTGCGCCAGGATAGCCGTAAGGAAGGGTTCCCGTTCCCGTAGGTGTGGTAACCAGGTCAGAGAAGCTGGTGTTTGAGATGCCACCAACGGTAAACGTTGCACCTGGAAGACCTGTGACATAGAGTCCGTCTCCAAACCTTACGTTGAGGTAAGTTGGGGAGAACTGCAATGATGCAGGGACTGTGTAGCCAACGTTCAAGGCGTAGGTCACTCCAGCCTTCAAGGCGGGAGTTTGACCTGCAAGAAGGTCAGCAACTTGGGCGTGAGTTGACGCATCTTCAATGCTCAGCGCATTGATTTGAAGACCTGTGGTGTCTTCTGCGTAAGCCACGCTAAGATTGGGCAGCAGTGCTGCGACGAATGCAACGGCAGCTAAAAGCAGTCCCGCTACAATCCTTGCCTTACTTTTCATAGCACATCCTAACTAGAGCGATACAGAACCAATCACTTTCTTTCTTACTTATTCTTACGACGCTTAGTAATGCCAAGTGAAGTCATTACAGCGGTCATACCAGCGAGAAGTGCAGCAAGAGGTGCTGCAGCAGAAGCATCTCCGGTGTATGGAGTCTTCTGCTTCTTTTTCTTAGATGGCTTAGTTGGAGTAGAAGGAGTCTCTGGAGTCTCATCCTCTGCAACTGTAATGGTTAACTGGATTGTGTCGTTATCAGTTGCAACGGCGTCCTTACCATCTGGCCACTGGACACCATTCCAGGTGAACGAGAAGACCTTGCGGTTGCCAGCTGCGGAATCAGCAATAGCGCTGAAGGAGCCGGTAACGGTGCCGACAGCGGTGAGCTGGGTGCCTGCAGCAACATTGGAGTCAATGGTGACGCCAGGAATGGTGAGCTTCATCCAGCCATCGTTTGCACTTGCCTCATCAACAATGCGCTCGAGGTCAGAGTACGTTCTAATGGAGGAAGGATCGCTGAGTTCAAAGGTGACGGTAACCGTACGACCGTTGACCTGAACATCGCTGACCTTAAAGCCGCTGCCAAAGTTGGAAGCCTGGATGGTGTTGGCATCAAGGTTGCTTGGAAGTGTCATTCCCTCAGGAACAGTCAGAGTTGCTGTGAACTTGAACTTCAGGTTGCTCAGCGTAATGGTGTCATGGTTGGTATTAGGGTAGGCGCGCTCAATGTTGTTCATCTGCTCCTGGATAGAGGAAGCAAGAATTGAACCAGTGAGGTTAAAGGTAGAGCCTGCCTTCATAGTGATGACCTGGTCATGCTCGGTATTCTCGTCAGCAAGCATATCTGCAGGAAGGTTCATCTCAATTGGGTTGTTCACAATCAGAGTCTGCTGAATGCCGGTACCACGAGGGTCTCTGCTCGCAGCAATCTGAACGCCGTTCCAAGAAAGTTCGAACTTCTTGGTGACGTTGGTGACGGTGTTCTTTGCAAAAGACTCAAAGGTGCCAGTAAGAGTACCTGTAGCGGTGAGCTCCTGACCATTGGTAACCTGAGTTGGGTCAAGTGTGAGACCATCAACAGTTACGGTAAGAGGTCTTGCAATTTCTGCGGTAGCTGCATCGTCTTTGCCAACTGTCTCGACAGCGTCTTTGAGCTGCTTGTAGTTGGTGTAAGTGCCCTTGAGCTTCAGGGTAACGGTAACTTCCTGACCGTTCACGGAAACGTTTGTAACCTCAAAGAGATCACCAAGGCCAGAGGTAGTTACTGTTGGATTAGCTGGGATAACAACGCCAGCAGGAAGTGTGAGCTTTGCAATAAAGGTAGAAGTTGTGCCAGAAAGCGTAATCTTGGTTAGGTCGTCGAGGCCGCCAGCAATGCCATTCTCAAAAGCGCTCATCTGATTAATGACGGAAGTGGCGTCAATAGCGCCTGTAAGACTGAAGCTCTTATCGTTAGAAACTTCCTTGATCTGAGTGGTGTTGCTCTGAGAGTCACTCCACATATCAGCAGGAAGATCGCTAGTAAGCTCTACTCTCTGGATGGAAGGATCTTCCTTCCACTTGAGGTAGTAGGTGACATCGTTGGTAAGCGTTGCGCCACCGTTAATGGTTGCAGGGGAGTTACCTGCAGCGCCAGTGAACCAGTAGTGATAGTTGTGATCAAAAACCATACCAAGGAAAGTTATTGGTTCATCTGTGTTATCCAAAACGTAATTCTCTAGTGTTGCAATCTCTGTATAAGCAGTATTGGTGTTAGTGCTGGTTGGACTTGCAATTCCATCAGTATCTGTGGTCAAAGTATTGCCACTGAGATTCTGTAGAAGAGCGTTAATAGTAGTCTGCTCAGCAACAGTTGGATGAGTCTTGATAGTTGCTACTTCTCCGCCATTTGCATCGGTAGTGATGTCAAAGACGTTAGGATTCTGCTTAAAGACGCTGTTTGCAGAGAAGGTTCCACCATTTGCCGAGAAGGACACGGTAAGGTGCTGCTCTTCCCAGTCTGCGTACAAATCAACGGTATCGGTGCCCGCAGGAACAGCCAGGTTGGAATTAGCTGCAACCTCGTCACCAGCGCCGTTTGCCTGAGTGGTCCAGCGCTTGAAGGTCTTACCAGCAATATTGAAGTTGCTGTTAAGGTTGTTGACATCAGCGTCAGAGCGAACCGTTACGGTACGGCTAGCGTTGGTGGCAACGCGGTCAATGACAGAGACGCCGTTGCCGTTGTGATACCTGACATAGAGCCAAGCAGTGTTGGCCTTCCAATGTGGATAGACTGTCATGTCAGAGGTGACCTGGGTATCAGCGGTGAACTGGTGCTCGGTACCAGCAGCGTCGGTGTAGTACCAGCCGTCAAACTCCTGACCACTTGCATAAGGATCTGCAGGTAGGGTAGTGGAGCCCTCTGCTACAGAAGAAGCGGTTGCAAGAGAGTTGCCGCGCATAGCAAGAGCAGTCTTGTTAGCAGTAGTGCCGTCAGCAAATGTTGGGTTGACGCCGGTAACGCCTGGGGTATTGAGGTCAAAGGTAACGGTTGCAGCAGGTGCCCAAACGTGCTTCTGACCATCGCTTGAAGCGTTAGCAACTGGGTAGGTATAGGTTGCACCGTTAGCATTAATGAGGCTCAGAGAGTTAGTTGATGGGTCAGCAAGGGTAAAGAGCGAGAGAACCTCATTGCCGTTAGCTGCACCGTTTGTAGGGATAGTGCTACCAAAGCCACTGTTGTAGCTTGGTGCGTATTTAATCAGGTAAGAGCCGCCAACAACGTTGTAGTTCTGACGAGTCTGGCCAGCACCGTTATCAGAGTTCTTGGTAGCAGGGGTTTCTACCAGGCTGTTTCCGGTGAATTGGATGGATCCGTTGGTCTGGGCTCCAAAAAGGGCGCCAGAGTTACGACCGTCTCCCTTAATCGTGGAGTTGTTAATGATGACGTCACCAGTGTTGACGTTAAGGCCGCCAGTTCCACCGTTAGTGAAGTTAAGGGTTGAGTTAGTAACGTTTACTGTTCCACCAGCTACACCTACAGAAATGCCAGAAGTTGAGCCAGCATTTGCGTTAATGGTGGAATTAACAATATTGGAAGTTCCCTGGATGGTCATGCCCGTAGCGCCGTACCATGAAGGGTTAATGGTTAGGGTGGAGTCATTCATGTTGAGCTGGTTGACGTAGAAAGTCTGACCAAAGCCTTCAACGGTAAGGTCTGTGTTCCTAAGGTTGAGGTTGCGAGCGTCATTCCAGGTACGAGCCTGTGAAGTTACTTTGATAGTAGCGTTTTCAAAGGTGACACCAGACTCAAAGAAGTTTGTATTGCTCTTATCGTCTGCGGTGATGGTAACGCTGTTCTTGTTGGTGCTGCCGCTAACGGTTCCGCCAAGAGAAATACCGCGCGAGCCGCTTGCACCTGCGTTGTTCCTGAAGACATAAGTACCATCGGTGATGGTAGACCCATCCTGTGCGGTTAGTGCTGTCTTGAAGCCAGACATGGTAAGGGTGCCCGTACCGGTCAGCGTTGAGCCAGGTGAAAGAACCAGACCGTCAATGCTGTTTCCAGTGCCAGTAAGCGTTGCGCCCTCAGATTCAATCTTGAGTGTAAGACCAGAAGGAATGGTAACCGTAGAGGTCAGATCAAGGTTGCCTTTAAGATGAATGGTGTAGATTGAAGAAGTTTCTCCCCACAGCTCCAGTGCTTTCTGAAGAGATTTAACAGGATCGGAGCTGGAGCCCTCGTTAGTATCGCTACCGTTGGTTCCGTCTACCCAGAGCTCAGTTGAGATGTAAGAAAGGCTTCTTGTAACACGGCGAGAAGATCTATCTGCAGGAGCAGTAGTCTGCTCAGAAGTCTGCTGGTTGGAAGTAGACTCTGCGGTAGTGGTAGCCTCAGTAGAGCTCTCTGCAGTTGCCTCCGAAGTTGAGGCAGTTGCATCACTTGTTTGAGTTGCTGCAACTTCTTGCGTCTGAGCTACTTCTTGAGTACTAGCAATTTCTGCTAACGCTGAAGAAGGGACCAAAGAGAGCGCGAGTACCAAAGACATAGCTGTCTTTGCCCCTTTGCTTGCAAAGTTCTTGTTTTTTCTTTCCATACCTACCCCTAACAAATAGTGAATACCCCAACAAAATTTGAAATTAAATCTTGCGCTGAAAGTGATGCATCACGATAAGCACGATAGAGATAAATGACACATATTCAGAGCATTTTTCGTATAGATAATTATCTATTATTTTGATAAAAATTGTTAGTTCAACCAGCGATTTTTATAGTTTGAACACATTTCAAAAAACGTCTTCATCTCATGTTATATAAATAATTTAATCAAAATATTTGGTACGCTGAAAAATGGCATTTAAATTGCTCTATTTTTAACGATTTTCTCGACATTTGTCATAAACGTGCAACGGATAAAAATTGCAATAGAAATGTATTAAATTTTAAGACAAATGTGAGTTATGCGAAAACTGAATAGTGGAAGCTGGATAGTTAACAATTTCATGAAATTTGAGCTTCAAAATTCTCAAGCAAGAGAGGCTGTGTACACTAAGAAAAAGACAGTTAAGAGGATGCACAATCTGCGCAAATAATGCGTGAGAGATACGTTTGAATGTGTTGAGCGGGGAGTTATGGACTCAAAAATTATCGATGACGCTTTGGACTTTGTAAAAGAGGTCTTCTCCACAGATTTTAGTGGCCACGATTACTTCCACACGTTGCGTGTGTACAAAATGGCTGTAAGAATTGCGCAAGAGGAGGGGGCAAATCAAGAGATTGTTGCCCTTGCTGCGCTTTTGCACGATGTTGATGACATCAAGCTTTCTCCAGAGACGCATGAGCATAAGGATAGGGCTGTTGGTTTTCTGCGCCAGCATGCTGTCGACGAGGCCACTATCCAGGCAATTTGCACCGCAATTGATGGGGTTTCTTTCTCGGGAACAGACTCGGTAGTTCCTTCAACGCTTGAGGGTATGTGCGTTCAAGACGCAGATCGCCTGGACGCGCTTGGTGCTGTTGGCATTGCGCGCACCTTTGCCTATGGCGGAAGTCATGGTCGTGGTATGTATGACCCAGATGAGCCACCGACCCTTAATATGAGCAGTGAGGAGTATCACTCACACAAATCAACGTCGCTCAACCACTTCTACGAGAAACTCTTTTTACTGACAGACATGATGAATACGCGCAGTGGTAAAGAGCTAGGAAAAGCTCGCGAGAAGTACATGCGTGAGTATGTTAATCAGTTCTTAGATGAGTGGAACGGTAAACGTTAAGATATAGTTTTTAGCTATATGAATTAGTTAAGTATTTGTATTTCACAAGTAAAGTGCTGATTGTCATACTGGTTTCTCGTAAGCAGTTCTAAGGGGTCATTATGGCAATCAAAAATGATAAAACTACTCCACATCGCTTTGATGTTGTTGGCAGCTTTCTTCGTCCAGAGAATCTTAAGCAGGCTCGTATTCAGTTTGAAAAAGGTCAGATCGATTCACATGAGCTCAAGCAAGTAGAGGACAAAGCTATTACAGAGCTTATCCAAAAGGAGAAACAAGCAGGCCTTAAAGTCATCACTGGCGGTGAGTTTAGGCGTGCAACCTGGCACCTTGATTTTATGTGGGCGTTTGAAGGTATTGGCCATGCACCAACTAATACCGGACTGCCTTTCCACGATGAGACTGCAGAGATTGATGACACCTTCCTCGTAGGAAAAGTGGAGCTCACCAAAGAGCATCCCTTTGTAGAGCACTTCCGCTTTGTTCAGCAATTTGAGGACGAGACTACCGTTGCCAAGCTTACTATTCCTGCACCCGCACAGTTCATTGAGCAGTTCATTATGCCCATGAACCGCGAGCAGACTAACAAGTACTATGCCAACGACCAGGACCTTCTTGAAGACATTGTTGCTGGCTACGGTGCGTTCATTAAGCAGGTATATGCTGCAGGCTGTCGTAATCTTCAGCTGGATGACTGCTCATGGGGCGTGCTGGTTGACCCACGTGCAGAGCTTTTCTTTGGCGCTGACCAGGAGGGTCTTAAGAGGATCAAAGCACTGCTCCTGGAGATTAATAACCGCGTTCTTGATGCTGCTCCAGCTGACTTGACTATTAACACGCACGTTTGTCGTGGCAACTTCCATAGTACCTGGGCTTGCGAGGGCGGCTATGACGATGTGGCCGATGCTCTTCTTGCTCAAGAGCACGTAAACGCTTTCTTCTTAGAATTTGATGATCATCGCTCCGGTGGCTTTGAGCCCCTGGCTTCTGTTCCAGCTGGTAAAAAAGTTGTGCTTGGTCTGATCACCACCAAGCACGCCCAGCTGGAAGAGAAAGCCAAGGTTATTGAGCGTATTCATGAGGCAGCTCAGTACGTACCTCTGGAGAACCTCTGCCTTTCTCCCCAGTGTGGCTTTGCGAGCTGCGAGATTGGTAACAAGCTCACCGAAGATGAGCAGTGGGCAAAGATTGCGCTTGTTAAAGAAATTGCAGAAGAGGTTTGGGGCTAGACATTGGCTGGTTTACGGCCTGTCTGCGACTTACATGCCGTTTACCGAAGAGTTTCTGACCATACGATCTTCTCGACTCCTGTCCACTAAAATGGACAGGAGTTTTTTATTGGCGCTAGACTTCGGAGGCAGTATGCCAAGCGAGAAGACCCGCTGCTTGCATCTCATTCAGATTTTTGAAGAAGAAACCGATGATGACCACGGTCTGAGTACTCCTCAGCTTATCGAAAGACTTGCTGAACGCGGGCTTAGTGTGGAACGCAAGACGCTGTATGACGATATTAAGTCGTTGCAGAATTTTGGTTACGATATCCAGTCTTATCAGCGCCATCCTGTTGAATATGGCCTGGCTACCAGGAAGTTTCAGGCAGAGGAACTTATGCTGATGGCAGACGCCGTACAGTCATCAAAGTTTTTGACGGAGCGTAAGGCAAACAATCTGGTGAGCCTTATTGGAGAGCTGGGCGGGAAGTCCACCTCTGATACGCTCAAGAAGCGTATTCATGTTGAGGGTCGTATTAAGTCGCAAAACGAGTCCGTGTTTTATGCACTTAATGCTATCCAGACGGCGCTTTTACAGAAGAAAAAGGTCTCGTTTAAGTATCGCAAGAAGGGCTTTAAAGATAAGGTTATTGAAGAGCTTCCCGTAAGAGAAGAAACGCCTGTTCAACTTACGTATATCGACGATTTCTACTATCTTATTGTGTGGAACGATAAGCATCAAAACTTTGTCAATTATCGCGTGGACCGCATGTTTAGACTTGAGGTTTCTGATGCTGATGCCACGGTTAACGAACAAATAAAACAGTTTGATATAGACAAGTATCAAGAGCGCGTCTTTGGCATGTACTCGGGCGAGGTTGTTGAGGTCACGCTTCGCGTCAATGAGCGCGTAATGTGCTCAGTGTACGACCGTTTTGGCAAAAACATTATTTTGAACAATCCAAGTTCTGATGGAACTACAGCTGACGTACATGTTTCTGTAATGGAAGCTCCAACGTTTTATGGTTGGCTTGCAACCTTTGGAACAGATATAGAACTGGTAGCTCCAAAGAAGACCAGGCAGAAATACCAAGAGTACTTGAGCGGAATTCTTCAGAGCTACCAAACACAGAAAGATGATTAGCTAAACCAGGTCAAAACAAGTAGTCTTTCTCGCCCAATTAACGAGCATCAATGACGTAAAGACCTGCTTTAACAAGAAGATGACCATGGTGATCACTGAGCTGCGTAATCTTGCAGGTAACAATGTTTTGATGTCCATAGAAGAGTAGAGTACTCCAGAGAGAATTGCTTTCTCTAGGAACAAAGCCCAGCTTGTGGTCGTTAGAGTACAGAGCAAGAGCCTCTGGGTCATAAGGGTTATCGCGTTCAGGAACAATGCTCAGATCTGAACCAAGTTTAAGCTGATCAAAGATAAGAGGAGCGTCGTAGTAGGGAAGACCGGAAATAACAAAGGAATCAACAAGCTTTGTAGGACTGTACATAAGAGCCTCCTTAGAAGATGTTGAGAATAGAATATGGATTTGTTAACGAATGAGTGTCCAACAGATTGGACAGTAAAAATAGCTGAAAGATAAAACAGTAAGAGACAGAGACAAAGAGTTTCAAAAGGAGTTTGGATGATTACCACTAAGAGATTGTTTCTTATTCCATGGCATGCATCTGATGCCAATGAGCTCTATGAATTGGCAAAAGATCCAGAAATTGGTCCACTTTGTGGATGGGAAGCTCACAAAACTTTAGAAGATTCCAAGCAGGTTCTTGCAAACGTGCTGTCCGATAAGTCTTGTTATGCCGTAAAAGACATGAGGACCGGTCATCTAATTGGTTCAATGTTGTTGGATTTTGAAGAAATTCCTGATCCAAAGGATTCCTCAAAGCAGCTGCATCAGGCAGAAATTGGCTATTGGATTGGTCGTCCTTATTGGGGGCAAGGGTTTGCATCTGAGGGTGCTCAAGCTCTTACCGCATATGCATTTGAAGAGCATGGTGTTGACCAGGTAATTATTAGATATCTTAAGTGCAATAAAAAGTCTGCTTCAGTGGCTCGTAAGTGCGGCTTCACGGAGGTGGATATCATTACAGACCTTAATAAGTACACAGGCAAAGAAGAGCAGCTTGGTATATCAATGCTCATAAAAGTGGACTGGGAACGTGTTCAAAAATAGCAGTTGTTCTCGCTATTTTATGTGTTGTTTTTAAATGTTGCATAAGGCAAACTCGTATATGCAACGACAAAATTACAGGTAAAGTAAATGAAACAGTTAGTGGACTAAAGATTCTTCTTGTAAGAAAAGCGAAAGAAGTCTGCATATGATGATTAACAAACGCCTCATTGCCCTCATTGAGGAGAGTAAAAAATATATTGGCTTGACCGTGCTTTACCAGTGGATTGCACTGCTTGCCAATATTGTATTTATGTATTCTCTGGCAAGAATGATAGATGCTTTGTTCATGGATTATTTTGTCCTCGACGAGCAGTTGGTGTTTATTGCACTCTGCCTTATTGCTATTGTGATCAGGTATTTCTGCAAACTTGCTCAGCACAAGACAAGCTTTTACGCAGCAAAAAGGGTTAAAAAGACCCTTCGCGAGAAAATCTATCAGAAGCTTTTAGAGTTTGGTCCCTCGTATAAAAATTCATATGCGACCAGTGAGATTGTTCAGCTGGCAGTTGAAGGCGTTGACCAGCTAGAAACGTATTTTGCGCAGTATCTACCACAGTTCTTCTATGCAGCTTTGGCTCCGCTCACACTATTCCTGACGTTGCTTTTTATTAGTCCTGTAGTTGGTATTGTTTTGCTGGTATTTGTTCCGCTTATTCCCATGACCATCGTTCTTATCCAGAAGTTTGCAAAGAAACTTTTGTCCAAGTATTGGGGCCAGTATACGCAGCTTGGCGATACGTTTTTGGAGAACCTGCAGGGTCTTACCACAGCAAAGATTTACAAGGCTGATGGTTTTAAACACAAGCAGATGAACGAGGAAGCCGAGCACTTTAGGCGTATTACCATGAAAGTTCTAACCATGCAGCTCAACTCCATCACCGTGATGGATGTGGTTGCATTTGGCGGAAGCGCGCTTGGTACAATTCTTGCAATTCAGCAGGTAAATGACCAGCTCCTCTTTATGTGGGAAGGCGTCTTTGTTATTTTGATTTCGGCTGAGTTCTTCCTGCCTATGCGTCTTTTGGGCAGTTATTTCCACATTGCCATGAACGGTATGGCAGCGTCGGACAAGATCTTTGACCTGCTTGATATGCCTGTTCGAGAGCAGGGTACCAAGACCGTTCCAGCTTCTAGTGATGTCGCTTTGCGCAACGTTTCTTTCTCCTATGACGGCGAGAAACCCGTCTTGGTGAATGTTTCTTTTGGAATGCGTGCTAACTCTTTGAATGCCCTGGTAGGAGAGTCAGGCTGTGGTAAATCAACAATTGCATCACTTCTGACCGGAAAACTCCGCTCGTATTCTGGCGATGTTCTGTTTGGAAATACCAGTTTGTCAGACATTTCTGACCAGAATTTGCTTCAAAACGTTACGTATATTGGACACCAGGCACATCTCTTTATGGGAAGCGTTCGCTCTAACCTTGCCATGGGTAATCCAGAGGCAACTGAAGAACAGCTCTGGCACGCCCTTGAACAGGTCAATCTTGCTGAGTTCGTAAAGTCTTTGGGTGGACTTGACGCGCCAGTTGCCGAGAAGGGCTCCAACTTGTCTGGTGGTCAGCGTCAGAGATTAGCACTGGCCAGAGCCCTACTTCACAATAGCCAGATGTACATCTTTGATGAAGCTACTTCAAATATTGATGTTGAGAGTGAAGACGTTATTATGCAGCAGGTTCACCAGCTTGCTCAGACAAAGATGGTGCTGGTAATTTCTCACCGCTTAGTAAATGTTAAAAATGCTGATCAGATTGTGGTTATGCAGCATGGTCGCGTTGTTGGAAGTGGAACGCACCAAGAGTTGCTTGCAACAAATGACGAGTATAAGCGAATGACGCAGGCCCAGACCGAGCTTGAGAATTATGTGAAAGGAGTTGAGGCGTAATGAAAACAGAAGTTAAGAACAGCGCCACAACTGCACGTACTTCTCGCCGTAGTGCGTTCACTATTATGCTGAGACTGGTGGGGCTGGTTCGTCCGCTGGCTGGCTTTATGATACTTGCAATTTTGATGGGCGTTTTGGGTAACCTTGCCGCCACGTTCATCAGCATTTTTGGAGCATATGCGCTGCTCAGTGCCATGGGCTTTGCTTCATCTTCTCCTATGGCGTTGCTTTTTGGTGGCATGCTTTTGTTTGCCCTGGTCCGCGGTCTGCTGCGCTATGCCGAGCAGGAGTGCAACCACTTTATTGCGTTTAAACTGCTTGCGCTTATTAGAGACCGTGTGTTCACGGCGCTCAGAAAGCTTGCCCCTGCAAAGCTTGAGGTCAAAAATAAGGGCAACCTGATGAGTGTCATTACCTCAGACATTGAGCTGCTTGAGGTTTTCTACGCACACACTATCTCGCCTATCTGCATTGCGGTTGTGTTCTGCATTGTTATGGTGTGGTTTATTGTGGGCAGTGCCAACTGGATTTTGGGTGTTATTGCACTTGTTTCTTACCTGGTAGTTGGCGTGGCAATTCCGCTTGCTATGTCTAAGCGCTCCGAGCAAGACTCTGCTGAGGCAAGAGATCTTGCTGGTAACCTTTCTACGGTTACCCTTGATAACCTGCGTGGTCTTGACGAGATTCTGCAGTACAACACGGGCACTCAAATGCTTGAGAGCTCCAGTAAGCTTGCTGATCAGTTAAGCGACAGACAGCAGGCAGTTAAGAAGGCATTTGGTGTCAACGATGCAATCACCTCAACGGTTATTTTGCTCTCTGGCCTTATTATGTTCTTTAGTTCGTTCTACCTGGCCTATCACCAGCAGATTCTTATGAATGAAGCTTTCATTGTTACCATTGCATTGATGAGTTCGTTTGGGCCTGTTGTGGCTTTGGCAGCACTTGGTACAACCCTGACCAGTACGTTTGCTGCAGGCAACCGTGTTTTGGATATTTTGGACGAACAGCCCCTGGTTGAAGATGTAGTGGGTCAAAAAGATATCTCCTATGAGGGCGTGCGCGTTTCTAAGCTTTCATTTGCGTATGATAACGAGCAGATTCTAGACAACATTTCCGTGGATATTCCTACCGATAAGATCGTGGGAATTGTGGGAAAGAGCGGCTCAGGCAAGTCTACGCTGCTAAAACTTTTGATGCGTTTCTGGCCAGCAACGCCTGGTGCCATTGAGATTTCTGGAACCCCTTTGGAGCAGATTAATACCTCTAACCTGCGTGATCTTGAGAGTTACATGACGCAGGATACACATCTGTATCACGATTCCATCAAGAACAATCTCCGCATTGCAAAGCTTGATGCAACGGATGAAGAGATTGTTGAAGCATGCAAGAAGGCTTCAATTCACGAGTACATTTCTACGCTGCCTCAGGGGTACGATACGCCTGTTGCAGAGCTTGGTGACTCGCTCTCTGGCGGAGAGCGTCAGCGTATTGGCCTTGCTCGCGCATTCTTGCATGACGCGCCACTCATGCTGCTTGATGAGCCAACCAGTAACCTAGACAGCCTAAACGAGGCTATTATCTTGCGCTCGCTTGATAAAGAAACTGAGCGCAAATCCGTGGTTCTTGTCTCTCATAGGGCTTCTACCATGGGAATTGCAGATGTTGTTTACACCGTTGATGGGGGACGAGTGAGCTGATGACACCTGAAGAAATTGCGCAGAAACGTCAAAAAGAAAAAGATCTTATTTCGCTCATGATTCGTTTTTATTGCGAGAAGCATCACCATACCAAAGCCCACGAACCTCTGTGCGACGAGTGCGCTGAGCTTGAGAAGTATGCGCATACGCGTGTGGACCGCTGTCCCCACATTGAGACAAAGACGTTTTGCTCAAAATGCAAATCACATTGCTATAGCAAAGAGATGCGCGCTCGTGTCAAAGAAGTCATGCGGACTACTGGCCCTCGACTTTTGCTGCACCATCCAATTCTTGTGATTAAGCACGCGCTTTAGTAAAGCAGTCCTGGTTGATCTGGTACACCTTTGACATCTGCGATTTTCTCGCCATTTTACGGTCTTCTCGCCAAAAGTGAGAAGACCGCATTTTTTGAATCTTTTTCATTTGAAACATAACTGTTAACTCTGAGAATTACGTATTTTTGTCGCGGCGCGCTAGGTTTACAGTGACCTCTCGCTTTACAGAAGGAGGCACTGCGTTGATTAAATCTAAGAAAGCGTCATTTATTTTTAAGCTATTTATTGCTGTGATTGGCACCTTTGTACTGTGTGATTCTGCGGGCGTCTTCCGAATGAACTTCCGCGTTTCTTTCTTGTATTACTTCACCAACATCTCTAACCTGCTGCTTGTTGCCTATTATTGGGGCGCACTGTTCCAGGCTTACAAGCATCCCGAGACCGCTCAGAAGCCATGGATGCCAACGGTCAAACACACGCTTATGCTGGGTATTACCGTAACTGGTTTGGTAGCTTATTTCCTGCTTGATCACGGCGAGGTTTTTGTTAACGGCGTCTTTAAGTTCAACAATTTTATTCTGCATGATGTGATTCCTATCTGCGCTGTTTTGGACTGGCTGCTCTTTGATGAGAAGCCAACTATGGGCTTCAAAGAGCCTCTGATCTGGCCTTTGTATCCGCTCACGTATTTTGCGTACATTATTGTTTTGGTCCTTGGCTTTGGCGTGCAAATTAAAGAGAAGTCTCGCTGGCCTTATGGATTTATGGACTTTGACAAGCTAGGAGTTTCAACAGTTGCTTTGACCATTGTGATCCTGATTGTTGTCTTTGTTACCCTGGGCTACCTCTACGTCGTCATTGATAAAAAACTTGGCGAGAAGATCAAGAAGGCTGAAAACTAAATGGACTGCATAGCCAAAGCGAGGTTAAAACCTTAAGCGATTGCACAGCGCTCGGCACTTGTGAACTGCCTCCCATTTCTTGAACACGAGAAATAGGAGGCAGTTCAAAACACACCTAAGTCGGATAATCTGTTAAAAAGACGTATACATGACGCAGAAAATACCTCAATCATGCAGATTATCGTCATTTATCAGGTAGTGCGACCGCCTAGCTATCTGGCTATCTAGATTAGAAACATATCGATTCTTCGGCAGAACCTACCAAAGCTGCGCTATTTTGTGCACCAGGCCTAAAAGCCGACGCTAACACGCTGCAGAATCATAATTACCCGCATATGAACTGCCTCCCATTTCTTATGTCCAAGAAATAGGAGGCAGTTCACATTCGTCGGGCGCTTTTTTATGCCGTTTACGGGAGTGCATTTGGAACGCGACGTGTGTACTGGTAAAATATTAAAAAGTTGATGAAGGAGGTACTATGTCACTGTATCGTCATCTACGTTCTAGTTTGGGTTCAGCCCAAAAAATCGCGCTTGCTGCCAGCACTTTTGTTATGACAATTGCGTTTCCCGTTATTGCAAAAGCTGATGTTATTTCTACGCCAAGAATCGGTAGATCATCTAGCTTCTTAGCCATGGCTGCAATTTCTACTCTTGTGGCAGTAATTGGCTTCATTATGATCATAAGGCGTCGCAGGTAAAACCTTGTCCACAACACAGCAGATTCTTCCTAAAAAAGAAGTCACTACCTTTGCGTATGCACTTTGTCATTTTGTAGTTGACTTTGCATGCGTATCTACCATGCTCTGCGCGGTAAGCCGAGTGTTGGGCGAGTCTGGCCAGGGTTCGATGGAAGTTGTTGCGCTAAGTATTTTACTGTATGACATAGTTGCCTTTACCCTGCAGCTCCCTATAGGCATTGCGCTGGATCAGCTGGATAAGAACTCCTATGCCGCCTTACTTTCGTATGCTTTAGTGGGTGCTGGAGTTATTCTTTCGCTGGTCCCTATAGCCCTTCTCGAGTGGCCTGCGATTCTTTTGCTTGCGATTGGAAACGCGCTCTTCCATAGTGCAGGTGGACTGAGCGTCCTTAATATCTCGCAAAAACATGCAGGACCTTCGGGAATCTTTATTGCAACTGGTGCAATTGGAGTCTTTTTAGGTACACAAAGTGCTCAAATGGAAAGGCTTCAGATTGCGTTTTCCCTGCTTGTGCTGTTGTTCTTATGCGCGCTTATCACGCTTGTAGTACAAAAGGTTAACAAGAAGTACTGGAACGTGCATAACGTTTCGTTTGATATTTCGGAGCTTTCATTCAATACATTGCTTGCGATTGTACTGCTGAGCCTTGTGGTGGCGCTGAGAAGCTATGCTGGCATGGTTACGGCATTTCCTTGGAAGAGTGAGATGCTCTTACTGGTATTAAGTATCCTTGGTGTATTTGCAGGTAAAGCGCTTGGTGGAGTGGTTGCTGATCGTATTGGCTTCAGGACTACAGCTATCTTCTCGCTCATTGCTGCAGCCACCTTGTTTGTGCCCTCATGGGAGATACCGGTTCTGGGCCTTCTGGGTGTATTTTTCTTCAACTTTACTATGTCCATTACGTTGGCATCTCTGGCAAATATCTTGCCTAACGCAAAAGGCACCGCGTTTGGACTGGCCAGTTTCTCACTAGCTGTAGGTGCGTTGCCTGCGCTCGCAGGATTCCGTATTGAACATCCTGCAATGCTCTCTGGTATCAGTTTGGTCTCGGCACTTGCGTTGGGCGTAGGTCTTACGTTAGTCAAAGATTCCGTGGCTACGGGGCCATTTGGACATGAGCGCATGCTTCAAGCAGCACAGGTTGCTGAGACTGCAGAGGAAGATAATCTAATCGCAGAGCTATCTGATCAGGTTGATGAGCTTGCGGTTGAAGATGAGTGTGTGGCTGAAGACTATCTTGTGGCTGAAGACAAACAAGCAGAAGGCTAATGGCATGGACGACCAAATATTTTTGTTGCCGTATTTGATTACCATTATTCCAATATTTGCGTTTTGTCTGATTCTGACTATTACTGTTGAGCTTATTGTCGCAAAATCGCTGGGCGTTAAAGACAATCAAGCGCTGTTGATTGTTGTTGCTGCTCAAGTGCTTACTAATCCAATTGCCGTTTTTATCACAAGCGCCCTTGTTGATGTGGTTGCTAACGACGTTCAGTACTGGGCGTGCGTCATAACTGTTGAGCTGGTTGTTATTGCTGTCGAAGGTCTCATTTACAAGGTAAAAAGAGTAAGCAACACCCCATGGACTCTTTCAATCTTGGCCAACCTTGCGTCAGTTACCGTAGGTATTCTCGTTCAAACACTTATATAAAAATTTGGCGAGAAACCCTTTGAATAGAAGGGGTTTCTCGCCAAACTTGGGTGATTATTTGAGTTGAAGCCTTAATGAACCATCGCAATAAGAAGAGCTCCGACCATAAGACCAATGGATGTTCTGAGAGCCGCTGAGGCTTGCCTGTGCAAGAGCTTTTGCGCGCGGGTTGCGTGCGTGAGCTGGGCTTCTGAAGTGTTGAGTGTACGCATTGGTCCTCCTTTCTTAGTTCTTGTTTAGTATATGCCTAAAAGTAAGCTTTGGTAAACTCTTTAGTATAAAAATGATACAAAAAACCACGCCGAGGGTGAGTCCAATCATTCCTCCAGAAGAGGCGTCTAAGTAATAACTGCCTGTTATTCCAATCAAAACGCTGACCGTGGCAATAAGCGGAGAAATCCAGAGCATATGCCGCATCTGATTGGTAAGAAGCCTTGCGCAGGCACCCGGAACAATAAGCAGCGAGACTGACAAAATGACGCCAACTGCCTGGAGCGATATGACAATTGCGAGGGCTAGGGCAACAAGCAAGAATGAAGTGAGTGTTTTAGTAGAAAGACCGATTGCTTGAACCTGCGTGGGATCAAATGAAAGCAAGGTCAGGTCCTTGTTTTTAAGGATGAGCAGGATTGCAATAGGCAGGCCAATACAAAGAACTTGCAGCATGTCGGGAGTAGTGACCCCCAGAAGGTTTCCAAACAGAATGTGGGACAAGTTAATTTGGCTTGGAACCTTTGATATAAGAACTGTTCCTAGCGCAAAAAATGTTGTAAATACAATGCCGATAGCAGTATCAGGGCGCACAGTTTGGCTCTTTTTGACTTGTCCGACCAACACCACGGTAATGAGAGCAAACACAAGTGCTCCTACCAGATAGGGAAGTCCCAGCAGATGAGCAATGACCACGCCTGGGAGAATAGAATGCGAGATGGCGTCGCCCATAAGCGACCATCCCATGTGTGTGATCCAGCAGCTCAAAAGCCCGCAGACTATGGCGGTTGCAATTCCGGTGATGAGGGCTCGCTGCATGAATGCGTATTGGAGAATGTCTACCTCAGGCATGGAGCACCTCCTCAATGTGGGTATCTTCGGAAATACCAAGGTTCTGCAGGAGGGCATCTCCAGAAAGAATTTCTTTTGAAGACCCCTGTGCGGTAATGGTTTTATTGATGACCAGGCAGAGCGGGAATTTTTGCTGGGCCAAATTGATGTCGTGAATTGAAACGAGCAATGTTTTGCCTTCTTTACTGAGATTATTGAGTTGTTCGGTGATAATGGCCTCAGAGCGAGCATCTACTCCCGCAAACGGTTCGTCGAGAAATACCAGCTCAGCAGCTTGTGCTATTCCACGAGCCACAAAAACACGCTTTCTTTGTCCGCCCGAGAGTTGGGCAAGTGGACGATCTGCAAGGTCGGCCAGGTTAACGCGTTCAAGCGCCTGGGCAACCAGCTCTTTGTCCTGAGCGGAAGGTATGCGCATCCAACCCTGATGAACATATCTTCCCTGCATAACAACGTCTTTTACGAGCAGCGGAAACGTCGCGTCAATTGCCTCCGTTTGAGGAACGTAGGCTACTTTGCCCTGCTTGCGCGCCTGTGAAAGAGGTTGCTGACCCCAAGTAAGTGAACCCTCCCATGCGATGGTGTCCATCAGTGCTTTGAAGAGCGTAGATTTTCCGGCGCCATTGACGCCTACAAGTGCGCAAAGATCTCCTGTTGAGAGCGAGAAATTCACGTCATAAATGACGGGTTTCTCGCGGTCTTTTTTCTCGTACCAGGCGCAAAGTTGCGAAACACAAAGATTCATCGAACAATTACCTTCCCATAAGACCAGATACGATTGCGTCTGCGTCGTGTTGCAGCAGGTCAAGATAGGTGGGCACGGGACCGTCAGCTTCCGAGAGGGAGTCTACGTACAAGATGTTTTTCTCGTCAGTTTTGAGAGTGGCGCCCGTCTCGTCGGCTACCTGCTGCATTGCTTTAGGGCTTACCGTAGACTCGCAGAACACCGCAGGAATTTGCTGGGCTTTTACGGTCTCAACGACCTTTGCGATCTGCTGCGGAGTGCCTTCGTCGGCCGCGTTAACGGCCCAGAGGTAGAGCTCCTTCATGTTGGTGTCGCGGCACAGGTACGAGAACGCTCCCTCGCAGGTCACAAGCGTGCGCTGGCTCTCTGGCAGAGTGCTAAGCTCCTCAATCAGGTGAGAGGAGATGTTGTCGAGCTCCTTTTTGTATGCGTTGCCGTTGGCCTCGAAGTCCTTGGCGTGGTCAGGGACAAGGTTGCTTAGCGCGCGGACGATATTCTCGACGTAGATTTTGCCATTTGCGGGCGACATCCACGCATGCGGATTGGCCTGACCCTGGTAGTCACCCTCTGCGATGGAGATGGCGGTGATGCCTTCGCTGAGGTCAGCGCGCTGAGCAGGCGAGTCGTCGACGAAGCGCTCAAACCAGCGCTCAAGACCCAGGCCGTTGTTGAGGATGAGCTGGGCTTTCTGTGCGCGCTTGAGGTCGTCGGGTGTTGGCTCGTAGTCGTGGATCTCGGCGCCGGCCTTGGTGATGGACTCTACCTGGCAGAACTCTCCCGCAACGCGAGAAGCCATGTCTTGGATGACGGTAAAAGTGGTCAAAACAAGGGGAGCCGAGGAGTTTGGGTTTTGCGCGGTGCTTGAGCTGGTAGCAGAATCGCGTGGGCCACACGCGGCGAGAGAAGCGATGGCTGCTGCGGAACTTGCGCTGAGCAAGGTCAGCGCTGACCTGCGGGTTAGGAGAGGATTGCGGGTAGCGTGCAGTTGTGGGTTTGCGACTGCTGAGATATGCGTGCAGTGATGTTTCATAGTCACTTCCTTAAAAGATATGAGAGCAAGTAGCTGCGGGGCTGAAAGCAAGAAACTGATAGCGTGAAGCCAAGAGTTAGGAGTTTGGAGCTACGAGCTCAACTGGTTTCTCTCCCTATTGTATTCCTAAAAGTTAGCTTTGTCTAACTTTTGAAATTTACGAGGAAAGAAAAATGGTTAGATTTGCAGACAAATGTCCAAAAGATTGAACATGAAATTTAATGTGTCATTTATGTCGCATTTTAAGCAAATTATTTTCCTTTGGCTTATTTACCATAGGATTTGTGAAACAAAAATAATTTTTCTATAGCAAATTATGTGAATATGGCTAGAATTTATTTTGTTTCCTAATGGTTTGTGCTCGTTAAAAAAGGAGAGAGCATGGCATTCGATTTTACAGGTAAGCTGGTTCTGGTTACAGGCGGAAGCGCTGGTATTGGCGCTGAGATCTCCAAGGGTATTGTTGCTGGAGGTGGACATGTAATCGTTTGCTCTCGTCACGAGGACACTGGCCGCAAGTTTGTCGAGGAGCTCGGCGAGGGTAACTTCTTCTACACAATGGACATTGCAGATGCCGAGGGCGTCAAGAAGACCGTTGCTCAGATTCTTGAGGAGTGCGGCGACGTCAACGTTCTTATCAACTGCGCTGGTCGCATCAGCTCCGTTCCTTTCACCGAGGTTGACGACAAAGAGTGGAACAACACTATCAACACCAACCTCACCGGTACCTACAACGTAACTCACGCTCTCTGGCAGCACTTCATTGATCGTGGTGGCGCTCGCATTGTCAACGTTTCTTCCGTTGCAGGCAAGATTGGCGGCGGCCTCCTTGGTACCGTTGCTTATGCATCTTCCAAGGCTGGTATGAACGGCTTTACCAAGGCTATCGCTAAAGAGGGCGGCAAGTACGGCATTTCTTGTAACGCAGTTTGCCCATCTTTCACCATTACAGATATGACCACTGCACTCTCCAATGATGAGGAGAAGTACAAGAAGGTCGTAGGCATTATTCCTCTTGGCCGTCCTGCACAGGCATCTGAGCCTGCACAGATGGTACTGTTCTTTGCTTCCGACGCTGCTAGCTTTGTCAACGGTGAGGTTGGCGACTGCGACGGCGGCATCGTAATGGATTAGGTGATTGTTGATGGCTACAAAAGAACCAATTTCTCTTCAGCACCCATTTAAGGCACTGGGTCGCATTCCAGGCGCAAACATCCTGGTACCACTGCTTCTTGGCGTTTTCATGAACACATTTTTCCCAGATGTATTCCCAACGCTTGGTAGCTTTACTGCTGCTATGACCGTTAAGGGTACTGCTGCTCTGGTTGGTGCTTTCATGTTGTGTGTTGGTGCAACTATTTCGTTTAAGAGTGCACCAAAGGCTGCTCTTCGTGGCGCTATCATCATCATCTCTAAGGTTGTGTTCTGCGTTGCTCTTGGTCTTGCAGTTCTATTCTTCCTGAACGACAACCTGCTTGGCCTTTCTTCCATGGTCATCCTTGCTGCTTGCTCTGGTGCAAACAACTCCATGTATGCAGGACTGATGGCTGATTATGGTAACGAGTATGAGCAGGGCGCAGTCGCAATTACTACGCTGGTCGTTGGCCCTCCAGTTACCATGCTTGCTCTTGGCGCAACTGGTCAGTCTCCAATTAACTGGTCTTTGCTTGGTGCAGTTCTCCCAATTATCCTGGGTATTCTGCTTGGCAACTGCTTCCCATCTATGAAGAAGATGCTCACAAGCGCTCTGCCAGCAATTATTGTCATGACCTTCTTTGCTATGGGCACAACCATGAAGTTTGATTCTCTCATTATGGCTGGTCCTGCAGGTATTCTGCTTGGCGTTATCTGCTCTGTTTGCGGTGGCTTTATCAACTACTTTGTTGATAAAGCAACTGGTGGAACCGGAATTGCAGGCGTTGCAATTTCTTCCTGCGCAGGCGCAAACGCACTTACACCTGCTGCTATGGCAGAGGCAAACCCAGCCCTGTATGGCGGCGCTGCTCTTGCAACAGCAAATGCACAGGTAGCAGCTGCAGTTATCGTTACTGCAATCCTGACTCCTTTGATTACTGGTTATGTTGCTGAGCACTTTGCTAAGAAGGACAACACTTCAGAGGAAGTTGTTGAGTCTGCTTAATTGCCCTTAAAGTTTCAAGTGTAAAATCCCAGCACCTAGCGGTGCTGGGATTTTTTGTGCTGCGAAACAGCACTGGCTCCGTGCAAGAGTTGCTCGAAGAATGGCAATAGACGGCTGATAGGGGGGGCGGTGGATGCAGAGATCCTTCGCGAATCACTCGAATAAGTCTCCAAGTGGTAAAAAATGCGTTTAGTTGGAGATTTCATTTTTCTGCATACAACGTTTGCCCAGATAAAATTTTTTGAGGCGGTAAAAAATCGTCTTAGTTGGAGATAAAACGTCTAATTTTCAATTTTCATTTCCAACTAAACGCATTTTTTACCTTTTTCGGCACATAATTTTGAGCGCAAAAATTACGTATTCATGGAAATGAATATTACAACCGGATTATGCAAAAAAGGGTCAGAGCGGAACGTTCTAACCCTTTGATTTGCAATAAAACCTGCGACCAGCTTTGCCACAAGTAATTGGGCAAGTAATTTCTGCAAGTAGCAACAGGCAGTCTTAAACGACAGCTACTTAATCAGGACGTTTCCTTCATAGCTGTCATGAACATCCTGAGGCGTGACGCCCATGTGCTTCTTATATAGTCTGCTGAAATAGAACGGATCGCTATAGCCAACCGCCTCGGAAGTCTCTCGCACAGAAAGACCAGATTGAAGTAGCTGTTGAGCATGATCAAGACGCTTTGCAATAATGAATGTCATTGGGCGAACGCCAAATGTTTGGACAAAATTGTTGGAGAAACGTTGAGTGCTCATTCCGCAACGTTTAGCCAGGCCAGGGATGGTAATTGGATCTGCAAAGTGGAGCTCAATGTACGTGCGAGCCTCAGCCATGCTCTCCTGAACCTTTTGGCTGTTGGTGAGTAGGAACATAGACTTGATGAGCTCGGTGCCATTGACAATCTGAGCAACACGATTGTCCAGCGATGGGGTGGTGTTAAGTTTTTCCAGGTCAAGCACCTTATCAAGAATGCGGTCGAATCCTTGAGGATCAAATGCATAGGCATTGAAGATTGGGCTGGTGACATCGCCCTGAATGCCATCATAGTAGATGTTTACATGGTCAAACGAGCGTCCGTAAAGGGTTCGATATGTTACTGTCTGACCTGCAGGAACATGTACAACCGTAGTTCCTTCGCAGACAAATTCATTTCCACCAATAGTAATCTCGGCAGCTCCAAAAACAGGAATGATGAAAACAGAATGAGCAAGCGAAAAGGTAACTTGGGAGTCAGCAATCTTCTGTTGGCGGTTGATCGAAAACACACTATACGTCTGCCGCGAATAGGTCTCTTTTAGCTCCTGCAGATTAGCCTGCATAGAATCTCCTCATTTCAAAAGCGCTCTAATGCGCCGAATATTAAAAATAACATGGAGAGTATTTTAGCCAGCAGAACCGCGATTGCAACCCCAAAATCAAATAAAATGCCATTTCAGGGGTTAAATTTTGATTAACGAGAAAGACAATTGCCTACGTAACTTTTATAGAATGATTTTAAAAAGAACAATTTATGAATAAATTTTGTCCATTCAAATTAAAGATTTTACGTTTTGATTGTTCGCTTTAAACTGCCGATAAATAGCGTTTTTTGATACCATAAATTAGTTATGCACAAATGGTTTCTTCAGGTTAACTTTAGATACTACAAACTTCTTTGAGATGTCGTAGCTTTCTTTTAGTTTTCATGAATTCCATTGGTTTTGCAGGTTTTAGGTTTAGGTTTTATTGGCTTCTGTAGAGGTTTCTCGTAGAAGGTTTGTATATGGAGCAGCTTGCACACGTTTTTTCACTTATCGTTCAGCCCGCATACGACTTGACCGGCAGTTGGTGGGCGGCAATCTTCCTTTTTACTCTTGCGACTAAAATCATCCTGATGCCCCTGGCACTTTGGACGCAACAAAATTCTATTGTTATGGTGCGCCTTATGCCCGAGACCTTCCGCTTAAAGACTCGCTACTTCGGCGACAGGGAGACCATCGAGGAGCGCTCCAACGAGCTCAACAAAAAGGCAGGCTATCACCCGCTATTGAGTCTTATTCCTCTGGCAATCCAGGTAGTCATCCTGTTTGGCCTGGTTGACGTTATCCATGGCATCACTGATTCTGGCGCGCCTGGCACAGAGTTTTTGGGCATGACCCCAATCATCGATGGCGGTATCACCTGGATTATGCCACTGGCAGCAGCTTTATCCTCGGTTGCTCTTGGCCTTGCATCCAACAAGCTGAATCCGCTTCAGCGTGAGCAGTCTCGTGCAGAGAAGAACACCACAAACGGCCTTTCTATTGCAATGTCGCTGGTACTTGCAGTCTACGTTGTATGTGGCATGGCGTTTTACTGGGTTTGCTCAAACCTTCTCTCAATCCTGGTCCAAATTGTCTGCAATATCATCATTGACCCTCGTAAGCAGGTTGATTACGACGATCTCAATGCTGCTCGTGACGAGTTTGAGGCAATGGATGCAGCAACCAAGTCTACTCACAAGTGGTTCCAGCGCGATCCTCATGCCGCTCGCGAAAAAGAGGACTACAAACGCTTCTTTGACACCATTGGCAAGCACCTGGTTTTCTATTCCGAGTCAAGCGGTTTTTACAAGTACTTCCAAGGCGCCATCGAGTGGCTGCTGGCAAACTCGGACATTCGTATCCACTACGTCACCTCTGACCCTAACGACCAGGTCTTTGAACTGGCAAAACAGCAGCCTCGTCTGATTCCGTATTACTTGGGTCAGCGTCGTCTTATCACGCTCTTTATGAAGCTGGATGCCGACGTTGTGGTAACTTCCCTCGGTGACCTGGAGAGCTCCTACATGAAGCGCTCCTACGTGCGCAAAGACGCTGAGTACATGTATATGTGCCACCACATGACTTCCATGACGGTTACCTCAACGCGCAACGAGTACACCTACTACGACGACGTCCTCTGCGTTGGCCCTCATCAGCAGCATGATCTTGAGCTGGTCGAGAAGTACTACGGTACGCCATCCAAGAGAAAGCCTGCTATTGGCTACGATCTTCTCGATAGGTCAATCCAGAACTATAAGAAGCAGAATCTGGGTCAGCGGAAACCTGGCGAGAAACCCCTGTTGTTGATTGGTCCTTCGTGGCAGTACGACAACTTGATGGACAGCTGCCTTGACGGCCTGCTTGAACAGCTCATGGGCCGCGGTTGGCGAATTGTGGTCCGCCCGCACCCAGAGTATTTGAAGCGCTATCCTGCCCGTATGGAGGAGATTCTTGCTCGCTACGCTGACGCGGACCCAGAGGAGCTCTCCTTTGAGACCGACTTCAGCTCCAATACTTCGGTTCTGTCGGCTGACCTGCTGTTTACTGACTGGTCGAGTGTTGCTGAGGAGTTCTCGTTTACCACGCTCAAACCGTCGGTCTTCATTGACACTGCAATGAAGGAGAACAATCCCGATTGGAGCAAGATTCACACAGATCCCTGTGACATTACGCTTAGAAACGAGATTGGCCGCAGCTTTGATCCTAAGGACCTCTCGGGCCTGGGTGACGCGGTTGCGCAGATGCTTGAAGAGACCGACAGCTGGTCGCACAAGATTGAAGAGATTCGTAACAACATGATCTTTAACCTCGGTCATGGTGGAGAAGCCGCAGGTAAGTTCATCCTTGAGCGCGTTTTGGCGCACCAGGAGGGAACCGCGGACGCTGATGTTGATAAGACCGATGACGCAGCAGCCGATGTCGATACTGCTACAACCGAGGGCGACGTCGACGCCGCAGACGACGGCAACGTCGAGAAGGACAGTGATTTCCGTGCGTAAAACGGCCACTTTACTTGCGAAGACAACAGCCAGCGCCGCTGCTCACAAGACACGTGCACTTCTTGTGCATGCTGCATTGTATGTTGTAGCGTTGACTCTAGTTTGGTGGGCACTTCTACCAGCAACAGCTCAGGCTTACGTTGACCCGTCAGTTATGACCTACACCATTCAGGCACTAGCAGCGGTCGTAGTTGCGCTCTCTGCAGTGCTTGGCGTTGCGTTCAGGCGTTCCCGTAAGGTCCTCTTCCGTCTGCTTAAGATTGATGAGAACGCAAACAAGATTGTCGAAGGCAAAGTACACAAGGTTGACACCAAAGGTGCTGAAGCTGCAAATACTCAGATGAAAGAAATCCTTGCAGCAGAAGCCATCCGTCTCAAAGAGCAAAAAGAGGGAACCCTCAAACCTAAAGGTCGCATTGGTGTCGCGTTCCTTATTTCACTCTTTACTGTCTTTACTATCTTGGTCGTAGCCCCACTTGAGCTGGTGGCAAGCAATGCGCGAGACCTTTCTTTCAACCTCAACGATGTCGCAGGTCCCGTTATTATTGCGGGCCTTATCATTACGATCATTCTTACAGTGCTTCTATCGCTCCTGCGTAAGCGTGTGTTTAACGTTGCCATTGCGTTTATAGGAGCCATTGGTGTGGCATCGTACGTTCAGGCAGTATTCTTGAACGGTGGTATGCCACTTGCAGATGGTCACGAGGTTATTTGGTCCAACTTCACAACTCAAATGATTGTCTCCGGTGTCATCTGGCTCGCAATCATTGCAGCTGCAGTGACCTTCTCGCTCCTAAAAGCACGTCAGCTCCGAACGGGCCTTTTGGTAACCGCAACCGCTCTTATCATTGTCCAGACAGTGGGCGTTGCAAGTCTGTGGGGACCAGCAATTGCAGCGTCGATAGATGCTCATGCCGAACACCAGCAGGTTATCGCAACGCGCGAGGGCCTCTACAGCGTTTCCTCCAAGAAGAACGTCGTGGTGTTTGTCCTGGACACTACCGATACTGCCTTTGTCCAGAAGCTTTACGATGAGTATCCAGAGACATTTGCGCCTCTTACCGGCTTTACCTGGTACAGAAATTCCGTCGGTTCCATGATTCCAACGCGCTACGGTGTTCCATCGCTGCTCTTTGGCTCTCGTCCTCAGCCTGGCGAGAATTTCAACGATTTTGTCTACAACTGGGCACAAAGCGATCAGTACCTCAAGGATATTCAGAATGCTGGATATCAAGCAGGTTTGTATACAGATCAGTTGAACTACTCTCACTACAGAGACACTGCGCAGAAGTATTCCATCAACTACCATGAGCCTCGTGGTCGTGGTATAGATAACCAGCTAGACGTGCTAGGTGCGCTGCGCATTCTCTACAAGACGGCATTCTGTAGGGACATGCCTTGGGTATTTAAACCTCGATTCTGGTATTACACCGAGGATCTCAATATGCGTATGCGCAGACCAGTCAATATGGACGAGGTTGATCTTTCTTCTCAGCCTTTCACCGAGGATGACCTCAAGTATTACCAGGAACTTCAACACTACGGCCTCTCGATTGACGACAGCGCTGGCCAGAAGGGCTCGTTCCGCTTTATCCACCTTTTTGGTTCACACCCACCTTATACGCTTGATCGTAACGTTGAGCCTACCAGCGATCCAAGCAAGCAAAACGTTGAAGAGCAGACTATTGGCGCGTATAGGATTGTTGCGCAGTATATTGCTGAGCTTAAACGTCTTGGTGTGTATGAAAACACGTCTTTTATTATTACCGCAGATCACGGTGACTGGTATTTGACTGATTCCGACATCCAACAGCCTTCCGCTCCAGTAATCATGTACAAGCCTGCAGGTCAGACTGCTGAAGAAGCTGCTCAGCCTATGCAGATTTCTGACGCGCCTGTCTGGCACTACGACATCTTGGCCCAAACCCTGAAGGACATGGGTGTTGACCAGCAGACACTTTCTAACTACACAACGCCACTTGATGAGGTCCACGAGGGAGATGTTCGTCCTCGCTATTACATCGAGACCATTTCAAATGGAAAGCGAGACATCTTTGTCAGGGAGTTTGTCATCAACGGTGACGCCAACGACATGAAGAATTGGAGCCTCACGGGCAACGAATGGCCTGTTGAACCATGGCACGACTAAGTTAGGTGTCCGGTAATTTGCCCACTGGCGAGAAACCCGGTGCGCTTGACGAGAAACCCGGTGTACCCGCCGTCGAGAAATCTACCTACAAGAAAAGCCGCGTCCACACGACGCGGCTTTTTTGGTGACCAGTTATGTGAGCTGTTCTGCGAAGAGAGCTTACCTGTGAGCAGGAACTACTGTGGCATAATCCATGCAGGTAGACCATCAGAGAAGATGCGTGCAAGGGGGTACGCTTCTTCAATAGTCAGTGTTGTAACAACGTGATAAGGGCCTTCTGCTGACATGTCAAATACCAGCGCAAGGGGTTTCTCGCCATCGGTGGTGGGAAGTGCAAGGTAGACGCAGTGCTTGGATGGATTGTAGAGCTCAACGGCCATGCGCCATCCGCGCTTTGCTGCTCGCAGGGCGTTTTGCACCAGAGGCGAGTTGTCATCAAATCCACGCTCTGAATCAAAGAGAAGGGGTGTGGCAGCTGGGACGGGGAGCGAGAAGTCGGCGTCGGTATGCATGAGCTGCTGCTCGTTCTTTCTGTAGACGTACGCTGCGGAAAGGCAAGCCTGTGCCGCTTGTAACGAGGGTGCGTCGCTCAGATAGGTGGTGCAAAGCGCGTTCCAGTCGGAGACAGGAGCCTCGTTCATAACCACGTCAACAGGGTTGATAGGTAGCTGCTTTGCTGCAGCAGGAAGCTTTTCCCATGAAGCAATGCCAGACTTTGGCAGTCCGTGAAGTACATCAACTGCCTGATCCTGCAGATCATCTGCAGAAACGCTGAGCTTCAAGAGCGTCCAGGGACGCAGAGCACCGCGCTTAGATTTGCGAATAGTAGCAGTAATAACCTCGTCTGTCTGCGGCTTCTTGTAACGTGTGTTAAACGTGAACGTGCCGCCCTTAGAAATGAGTGCGCGAGAAGACTCGGCAAGTTTGAAGTCTTCTTCTAGCTGCTTGAGAACGTTGGCGTCGACGGGAGCCATCTGATACAAAATGCCGAGAAGCTCGTTGTTAACGTGGACGTCTTCCTCAAAATTGGCAGGGTATGTTGGGGCGGGGGCATGAGTCTCATTCTGATTGATTACCTGCGTAGAAGCCTGGGATTCAGAAACTGTAGTGCTAGAGACAGAACTTGTTGCATTCAGTGCCTGTTGCAATACTGAAGGAGCGGCCTCAAGCGTCTTCTCTTCATCGGAGCCGTCGTAGGGATTGTAGGTAACGGTAAGCGAGATGGTAGGCTCAGGCACTGTAGGCTCGGGCACTGTCAGCTCAGCAGCTTTAGGCTCTGGAGCTGGTGTTTCGGTCTCGACAGGTTCTGGAGTGGCATCATCGGTTTCAACAGGTTCTGGAGCGGCATCATCGGCAGATTCTTGCTGGATGTCTTCTTCAGGCGCCTCAGCAGCAGATTCCTCTGCGACTAGTGCTGTTTCTGCAACAGACAGTTCCTCTGAGCTCTCCGTGACAGGCAGCTCCTCTGGCTCCGTCGACTCTTCCTGTGCAGGAAGCTCCTCAACTTCAGGTTCCGCTTCAACTACCAGGTGCTTTGGCTTGAGAGCTCGAATGGACTTTGCCCCACGGCGGCGCTTCCAAGGCTTGCCGTTGTTTTGCGCCTCGATGTTTTTCTCGCCAGCTACAAGGGCAGTCTCAAAGGTGTCAAAGGTCAAAAGCGTTGCGTAGACGTAACCCTTTTTGAACGCAGTGATTTTGATGAAATCGGGGCACGCTTCCATGAGCGCGCGGATGTCGTCAAAGCCAAAATCTTGTGACGCAAGACCGTCCTCTAGAAGGACACCCTCAACGGTAGAGAGGGGAGTCTGCTTAGAGACGCCAATGGTTGCTTTGAGTAGTTTATACAGGTAGAGAGCGTGTTCTTGTTTTATAACAGCCATGATGCTCCTGAGATAGTAGTTAGTGGACTACATACTACTCGATTTTGAACAGACAAAGATACTGATTACGCACAGAAAGTCGCAATACGTAGCGAAAAAGCGAGAACTGGACTGATAGAATAAGGCTAGATTGAAGGGAGCTTACATGATTGGTCGTTTTATTAAGAGAGCTGCAGTTAGAGCTGCAGGTTTAGCAATTACTCAGTATGCCGCAAAGGCAGCACTTCAATCCGAGGCTGGAAGAAAGCTGCTCGCTACAACGGCTTCTAAGGCTGCTAACTTAGCAGGTAATATCGCAAAAGAGCAGATTACCGCTGGGTTTAATGCTCATATTAGGCCAGCACTCCCAAGTGGCGACGCTATTCAGTCATCAGTCGCTCGTGCTCAGTCTGCGCTTCGTTCGGCTCAGACTTCAGTTTTGGCTGCTCAGGCCCAGCTTCAGTCTAATCTAGAAAATCGTTTTTCTCGCCCAAAGAACAAGCTTTCAAAGCAACTTGCAAGCACTGCAGAGTCGCTTGAAGAGATGGGGGAGACCCTGGCTGAGCACCAGGATGCTGCCGCAGATATCGCAGTTGCAGATGTTGTTGAGGAAATTGCTGCTCAAAATGAACAGGATTCTGACGCTTTGTTAGCCTCTACTAAAAAACGCAAGACGTTCAGAAACGTTGCAATTGCTGGCGGCGTTGTGGCTGGCGCTGCCCTTGGTTTGGCTGCATACGGCGCTTATTCTATTGCTCCTCGCAAGCAAAATGATCGCCTGCTCCTGGAGCGTTGGCATGAGATTGCTCGTCATCGCTATGCTCACCGTGGCCTCTACAATAACGAGGCAGGCATTCCAGAGAACTCCCTGCTTGCTTTCCGCGCAGCTGTCGAGAAGGGCTTTGGCTCCGAAGTTGATGTTCACCTGACCGCAGACAATAAGCTGGTTGTTGTTCACGATTCAGCACTTGATCGCCTTTGTGGCGTACAGAAGATTGTTGAGGAGTCCACGCTGGAAGAGCTCCGTGGTCTTAGGCTTCTTGCTACCGACGAGCAGATTCCAACATTTGAGGAAGTCCTTGAGGTTTATGCATGGAGCGGTTCCGGTGAGCTACCTGCACCTTTGATTATTGAGGCTAAGACACGCAACAATAACGCTGAGCAGCTGACAGAAAAGATCATGCAGGCTCTTGATCTTCGTCCCGTTCGTGCATGCATCGAGAGCTTTGATCCTCGCGTTTTGCAGTGGCTGCGTCAGAACCGTCCTGAGATGCTTCGTGGCCAGCTCTCGGAGAATTTCCTGGTTGATCGTCAGACTAAGCACATGAACATTGCTACGCGAGCCGGCGCTACAGCTCTCTTTGGTAATTCTGTTGGTCGTCCAGACTTCATTTCATACAAGTTTGAAGATTGCAAGAACCCCTTTGTTAAGCTCGCTTGCAATACCATGGGCGCACATCTGATTACCTGGACCGTTAGGAACGAGGAGGACATGATTGCCTCCGAGCTTGAAGGTGCGCCCGTCATCTTTGAGGGATTTATCCCAACTCCTGCATCGCTGATCAACTAGCTTTCTAATCGCCGAGAAGAACGTTTGGCTTAAACTATGGCCAAAATTTATAGGTTTATCTGGGACTCCACGGGTTTCTCGCCCGCGGAGTTTCTTGTGAAAAGTTCCTTAAGATTATTGTATGAATATATGTACATATATCAATTTAAGGAGTAGACTAGGCATAACAACAACCCAAGGAGGAGCCATGAGCTCAAAGACAAAGGTGAAAATTGCTCGCATTGTCTGTTCTGCTGTTTTGCTAGGTATTGCTTACGCGGTTGAACACGCATTTGACCTGCAGCTCTGGCAGGCACTGTTGCTTTACCTGTTGCCTTACGCTGTTGCGGGATACGATGTTGTTCTAGAAGCATGGGAGAGCATCACTGAGGGCGAGTGCTTTAACGAAGACTTGCTCATGACCATTGCTACTGTTGGTGCCTTGCTCATTGGCTTTGTGCCTAACGGTTCTCCTATGTTTGATGAGGCCGTCTTTGTCATGCTGTTCTTCCAGGTAGGAGAGGTGTTTGAACACCTTGCTTCCGATAACAGCAAGAAGTCTATTGCCAAGCTTATGGATATTCGTCCTGACAGCGCAACGGTTGAACGTGACGGACAGCTGCTCACTATCTCTCCAGAAGAGATTAAGCTGGGAGAGATTATTGTGGTCAAACCCGGCGACCGTGTCCCTGTTGACGCAGAGATCGTCGAGGGTTCTACCAGTCTTGATACCGTTGCTCTTACTGGTGAGAGCGTGCCTCGTGACGCAACGGTGGGAGACAATATTATCTCAGGCTGTGTAAACCTTTCTGGTGTGGTACGCGCCCGCGTTACTCACCTCTTTGAAGACTCTACTGCCTCCCGCATCATTAAGCTGGTAGAGAGCTCAAACCAAAACAAGTCCAAGAGCGAGAGGTTTATTCGTCGTTTTTCTCGCGTGTATACTCCAGCAGTTGTTTACAGTGCCATTGCGCTGGCGTTTTTGCCACCACTGCTTTCGGGGGACTTTGTAGCTAACGCTTCTACCTGGGCTGTAAGGGCGCTTACCTTCCTTATTGCATCTTGTCCGTGTGCGCTGGTAGTTTCCGTGCCACTGGCCTTCTTTGGCGGTATTGGCGCTGCTTCAAAGGAGGGCATCCTAATCAAGGGCTCTGCGTATATTGATATGCTTTCTACCCTTGATACCGTTGCATTTGACAAGACCGGTACGCTGACTGAGGGTGTTTTTGAGGTTCTGGCTGTTCATCCTCAGGCCATTGGCGAGAAGGACCTTCTGCACCTAGCTTCTCACGTTGAGATGCACTCCACGCACCCCATTGCTGCAGCTCTTCGTGCTGCTTATCCAAGCGAGGACGATGACTGTGTTATCACGGACATCAAAGAAATTGCTGGTCAGGGCATTTGCGCTAACGTGAATGGTAAGAGCGTTGCTGTTGGCAACTGCGCACTTATGGAGAGCGTAGGAGCTTCTTGGAAAGCGTGCGAGAACCACGGAACCATCATTCACGTGGCTGTTGATGGAACCTACATGGGCCACATTGTTATTTCTGACCGCGAACGAGCTGATGCTCCAGCAGCAATCGCTTCCCTCAAAAACGTTGGCGTTTCTAAGGTTGTTATGCTCACGGGCGATAAACGCGACGTTGCAGAAGAGGTTGCCGCTCAGATGGGCATCACTGAGGTTCGCTCTGAGTTGCTTCCACAGGATAAGGTTTCTGCCGTTGAAGGCCTTCTCGCCCAAAAGACAGCTGGTAAGTCCCTTGCTTTTGTCGGTGACGGCATCAATGATGCACCCGTTCTTGCACGCGCTGATGTAGGCGTTGCTATGGGCGTTTTGGGGTCTGATGCTGCTATTGAGGCCGCCGACGTAGTTCTTATGGACGACAAGCTTTCTAAGCTCTCAAAGGCCGTAAAGATTGCTCGTCATACCTTGGGTATTGCAAAGCAAAATATTGTGTTTGCTATTGGCGTTAAGGTTGCTGTTTTGATCCTTGCAGCCTTTGGTTTGGCTCCCATGTGGCTAGCGGTCTTTGGAGACATAGGCGTTATGGTGCTTGCGGTTCTTAATTCCACTAGAGCTTTGAATATAAAGTCAATCAAGTAAAAGAGTCAGGGCTGCTGGCCTAAAAAAGAGCGCTCGCAAAGGAGCGCTCCTACAAAGGTTGTTTTCACAAACGGCTGTTTCTACACATAGCCAATTACAAATTACTGAGCCTTCTTACGAAGTCTACGAGCACGGTTTGCAAGATTGCGGACCGTGCTTTCCATTCCATGAGGAACGTAGGTTAGTGACTCTAAATCTTCTGGAAGGTAGTCAACAAGACTGACAGGCTCTGTGGGTGTGAAATCTGCTGGTACAGGACCTGGAGCAATCAGGTAGGCATGAACCTTAGCGCCTTGGGCGCCAAGTTTTTGTTCGTACTCACTAGGAACATCGTGAGGAAAATCTGTCTGTGCATCTCGCGTTTTCCAAATAAAGTTGTAACCAGCAACTTCAACTTGCTCAAGAGAAAAATCAAAAAGTGGCTGGCTGTCCGTTTTAAGACGAACAACGCCTTCTTTAGTTAAAACATTTCTGTACTGCATAAGACGCTCAGCATCAGTGAGGCGCATCTTTGCTTGTCTGATTCGAGGAAATGGTGCAGGGAAATTGAGGTAAATAACAGAGACCTCTTCTGGCGAGAAGTACTCATCAATCTTCATGCCGGTACCAGGAACTACGATGGCATTAGGCATTCCTGCTTCATAAATTGTTTTAGCAGCATATGAAATACAGATAGGTTCTGTATCAATGGCTACAAAAAGCACGTTAGGATTTGCCTTAGCTTGAGCAGCAGTAAAAGATCCCTTACCACAGCCAAGGTCTACACGGACCTCAGAGAAGGGAACATGCCCCTCAGCAGTAATTGGCGCACACGCAGAAGCCCACGTACCTCTCAAAGCCTCTGGATGAGGCTCAATAACACTGGAATACGCCTCTAAACGCTCTTCCAGAACAAAGTTTTTAGGCAAACGTGCATGTAGTGCGCGCAAAGCAACTCCTCAACAAGCAGGCAAAATCAGCGTTTCTTTACAGAAGCTGATCAAGCGTTTCTCCGTACGAAGGTAGGAATTCTGTCATAAAATCGCGCACTTCTGGAAGAGAATCTGCTAAATCTTCAACAACTCCACGAGTTGAGGCTTCAGCGGTAATAAATTCTGAGTTTCCAGACTGAGCCTCCTCAATACACTTAATAAGTGCTGCAATCTTATCTGCAGCTTTAATAAGCTTTCTAAGATAAGCTTCACTCTCTGAAGCCTCAGTGTTGTGAGTGAGCACCTGAGCATAGGCATCTTGCAGGTCTTCTGGCAGTGTGGAGAGAATGGTTTTCTCGGCACGTGCCTCTACCTGATGATACGCATCTCTAATCTCTGAATTAGCATACTTTACAGGCGTGGGCATGTCTCCGGTGATAATCTCTGATGCATCGTGATACATACCAATAAGAGCTGCACGATCTGCGTCAAGATTTCTGTGATAGCGCACATTTGCAATAGTTGCGAGGCAGTGAGAAATAACGGCCACGTCAAGGGCGTGTTCAGCAAGGCTTTCTGATCGAGAATTGCGCATAAGCGACCAGCGCTCAATGTAGCGCATGCGAGAAATAAGTGCAAAAAAGCTGGACTGCGACGAAGAATTCTGAGACATTGCCCCTCCTTAATTTGTTTTCTCAACCTTACCACGGATACCGGACAAAAACTGTTTTGACACAACTATGCAATGTAGTCATAGCAAATATGAAGTAATCAAATACTTTAGATGTTTATATGAAATTATTGATATCTGAACATCCGTTCATGGGTATTTTTGCTCCGCTTACCGGCAACCATGGCTAACTTATTCCAATGGAGTTAACCCGGGCTTACTATGCAAGTAAACCTTGTCCGTTTAAAAGAAGTGAGCGGACAACAAAGGAAGGATGGGAAACATGAGTAAGTATGCTTTTGTAGGCGGCAAGCTCGTTGACGGTACTGGCGCTGCTCCAGTTGAGGACTCCCTTGTCCTTATCGATGACGACAAGATTACCTATGCTGGTCCTCGCAAAGAGGTCCCAGAGGGATATGAGGTACGTGACGCATCCGGTCATACCGTAATGCCTGGTCTTGTTGATACACACCTGCACTTCTCCGGCAACCTGACCGACAACGATAACGACTGGGTTATCGAGTCCGTTGCTCAGAAGCAGGCATGCGCAGTCAAGCAGGCTTATGATGCTCTTACCCACGGCCTTACCACTGTCGTTGAGATTGGCCGCAATGGTATTGCTATCCGCGACCTCGTTAACATGGGCATTATGCAGGGTCCTCGTATCTTTGCTACCGGCCTTGGCCTTTGCCGCGTTGCTGGTCACGGTGACTCTCACCATCTGCCACTGCAGATTTCCAAGGACGGACACCCTTGGGGCGACCAGGTAGACGGTCCATGGGAGCTTCGTAAGGCAATCCGCCGTCGTCTCCGTGAAGAGCCTGACGGCATCAAGATCTGGGCAACCGGTGGCGGCATTTGGCGTTGGGACTCCGACCGTCTGCAGCTCTTCTGCACCGAGGAGATCAAGGCAATTGCTGACGAGTGCGCACTGGTGGGCATCCCTCTGTATGCTCACTCCTACAACAACTTCGACGCTGCATATGACTGCGTCCGCTTTGGTTGCAAGCAGCTCATTCACGGCTTTGAGCTTGACGAGCGCACCATGAAGCTTATGGCTGAGCAGGGAACATACTTCACCCCAACCATCGGCTTCCTGCCAACTTGGTACGGAACTTATCCACCAGACTGGACTCCAGAGCTTGACGCATTCCCAGGCGAGACTGTTGTCGAGAAGGGCCTTGCACGCACCTACGCTAACCTGCGTAAGGCTTATGATATGGGTATCACCATTACCATCGGTTCCGACTCCTTCAGCTTTGTCACTCCTTACGGCTACGTCACCATCGATGAGATGTATGACTTCGTCGAGAAGGTTGGCATCTCCATCCTTGATACTGTTGCAGCTGCTACTTACAACGGCGCAAAGATGCTGGGCAAGGAGAACGAGTTTGGTGCTGTCAAGGAAGGCCTCTCTGCTGATATCCTCGTAGTCAAGGGCGACGTTGCTAACAACATTCGCGACCTCACGCCTGAGAACATGGACGTCATCATGAAGGAAGGCAAGATTATTGATCGCGGTAGCTTCTAAGCTTCCAGCTCGATAATTTGTAACGCGAAGGTTGGGCCCTGACTCACTTAAGCGTCAGGGCCCACTTTTACAAGCAAGAAGTTTATTCTTTGATATAAAAGTTTGACATTTGAAGGAGCTCACTATGTCTGAACCAAAGCAGGTGAAAATTGTGCTGCTTACCGGCTATTTAGGCGCAGGTAAGACCACTATTTTGAACCACATTCTCTCTAACACTGAAGGTATTCACGCAGCAGTTATCGTCAACGACATTGGCGAGATTAACGTTGATGCTGGTCTTATTAAAGACGGCGGCTACGCTAAAGAAGGCGACGTTATTCCTCTTACTAACGGTTGCCTCTGCTGCACCCTTTCTAATGACTTGGCACTTCAGTTGGGTGATTTGGCCGATACCGAGGAGTTTGACTACATCATTATTGAGGCTTCGGGCATCTGCGAGCCAATCCCCATTACCTATAACATTTCTGCATTCTGCAATCAGAGCCAGCATGCAACTAATCACTCTCACCTCAACCTTGATAACATCGTCGCAGTTGTTGACTGTGCTCGCATGTTTGAGGAGTTCCACAACGGCGCCGATCTTCTCGACCCAGATATTGAAGAGGATGACATCGAGAACCTGCTTATTCAGCAGATTGAGTTCTGCTCTACGCTGGTACTCAACAAGACCGATCTGGTTACTCCAGAGCAGCTCCACGAGCTCAAGGCGCTTGTTCGTGGCCTGCAGAAAGACGCCGTTATTGTTGAGGCGGTCAACGGTGACATTCCAATGAGCGAGCTTATCAATACGGGCCGTTTTGACTTTGACAAAGCTTACGCCTCCGCTGCCTGGATGGATGCAATGGAGCATCCTGAGGAGCACGAGGACCCAGAGGTTTTGGAGTACGAGATTACTACCTTTGTGTATCGCCGCCGTCAGCCATTTGACCTGGACAAACTTAACCAGTTTGTGGCTAGCTGGCCAAAGAATATCATCCGCGTCAAGGGTAGCATCTGGATTTCGCAAGACCCCGAGATGAGCTACGTATTTGAGCAGGCTGGCAAGCAGGTCCAGTTCTACGAGAATGGCATGTTCTACGCATCGCTGCCAGAGGATGAGCGAGAAACCCTTCTTGACGAGAAACCCGAGCTACGCGCAGAATGGGATGATGAACTGGGCGATCGTCAAACTAAGCTGTGCTTCATTGGCCGTCATATGAACCATGAGGAAATTGAAGCCGGTCTGGATGCATGCCTTACTGAATATGCTCCTGACGAGTTTGACTACTAGCGTTTTCAGCGCCAAGAGCTCCGGCGCTTGAGACGAGGGACCCAGTTTATCCGGGTCCCTTTTTTAGGTTAGAGGTGCCTAATGACCAAGATTGAGCAGCTTAAAGACTGGATTCAGTCGTCAGATAACATTGTTTTCTTTGGTGGCGCAGGCGTGTCAACGGAAAGCGGTATTCCTGATTTTAGGGGTACTAACGGTCTGTATCGCCAGGGCGGCATCAAGGTAGAAAACATGACCATTGGCCTGGGCCAAGACGGCTATGACATGGGAAAAGAAGCCTACGACCTGGGAAATGGAGTAACGGTTGACCCCGATAACGAGGAGTCTTTTGCCTACAGTAAGGCGCCAGATTTTACGCTTGAAGAGATCTTCTCGCTCGATGTGTTTTTTGATTACCCCGCAGCGTATTACACGTATTTTAGAAACTCTCATCATTTGGGGGAGGCTCAGCCAAACATTGCTCACAAGTGGCTGGCAGACTTGGAAGCTGCGGGAAAGTTGCGCGCGGTGGTGACGCAAAATATCGATGGACTACATCAAGCTGCTGGTAGCAAACGTGTGTTTGAGCTCCACGGCAACGAGACGCGTTTTTACTGTCCCGAGTGCGGCCACACCTACACGCTTGATCAGATTGAAGAGCAGTCGTCTGTGGTGCCGCTCTGTCAATGCGGCGCAGTTATTAGGCCTGATATCGTCTTTTACGGAGAGGGCCTTGATATGGACACGGTCTACGGCGCGCTGAACGCCATTTCTCAAGCGGAGGTCCTTGTGGTTGCAGGAAGTTCGCTGGTAGTGCAACCTGCCGCCGGTCTTCTCGACTACTACGAGGGCAACAAAATGGCCATTATCAACGACCAACCTACGCCGTACGATGGTCGCGCCAATCTGGTGATCAGAGACAGAATTGGCGCCGTCATAGAACAGCTCCTGTAGAAAAACGCCTACCCGCGAAAGTGCAGGTAGGCGTTATCATTTCAATCAATGGCGAGAAACCCGACGCGCGAGAACCCCGCGCAGTGGAAGCTCGCATAAGGTGCGACGCGCGAGAAACCCGTGTTAGTTGGCGTTTTCCTCGGCGAGCGTCTGAAGCGTTGCCATGAGAGATGGAACAACCTGCTTCTTACGACTGACAACACCTGGAAGAACAGCAATGTTGCCGTCAACCTTTACGTTAAAGGCGCGCTCGATGACGTTGGCAGCATTTGCGCCGTAGAAGAGCATCTCGGTGACCTGGCTCTTAACGTCGGTGAACATGTAGAAGACCATTGGAAGCTCTTCGGACTTAGCAGCTGTCTCCAAGAATGGTCCAACAAGTTCCTCGGCAGCCTTGCGACTGGACTCGGTCATGAAGGAGCCCTGGCCAACGCCAAACTTTACGCCGCCACGGCTGAATACCTTGTAGTCACCGTGGAAGACTTCTTCTGCAGTACGACCAGTGAGGTCTGCGCCAGCGTCAAACATTTGCTCAGAGTAAGCGTCAATGTCTTCTCCGCAAATCTCTGCAAGCTTTTTACCAGCAACAATATCGCGCTCGGTGCAGGTAGGGGAGCGGAATGCAAGGGTGTCGGAAAGAATTGCAGAGAGCATGAGGCCAGCAATATTCTTTGGAATCTCGATGCCGTACTCGTGGTAGAGGCCATAGATGATGGTGCAGGTGCAACCAACAGGGACGTTTCTAAAGGTAATTGGGTTGGAAGTCTCAATGGAGCCGATGCGGTGGTGGTCAACAATCTCCATAATCTCTGCCTGCTCAAGACCATCAACTGCCTGAGTGCGCTCGTTGTGGTCAACAAGAATGACGTGCTTCTTGCGAGGATTCAAAAGACCAGGACCGCTGATAAGACCAGCTAAAGTTCCGTTCTCGTTGATAACAGGGAAGAAGCGGTGCCTTGAGTTGGTCATTTCCTTACGAGCATCATCAATTGCGGTGTTGACGCTGAACTTAAGGATGTCGTCAGTGAGCATCTTCTCACGTACAGGCATAGACATGATAAGCAGGCGAGCTACCTCAAAGGTATCGCGAGGAGTGCTGATAATAGCGCAATCACGCTTTTTAGCCAGGTCAATGACGTCCTGAGCAATTGGAGCATCGCAAGAGACAATAAGGCAGGAAGCACCGTGCTCAACTGCGATAGTCTGGTTCTCATGGTTGCCAGCAACAACAATGATATCGCCAGCGTCAACAATCTCTGAAAGGGCGGAAGCGCTGGTACCAACGCGAATATTGCCCTGCTTAACAACGCCCTGAGGATCACCAAGAACCATGGTGCCACCAAGCGTAGAAACGATATTTTCATAGCTTGTCTTAGCCTTAGAGAGCAGGTTTGGCTCGGAAAGACTCATGTTTGCATTTGCAATATCTTTAACGGCAATCAGGCCGGTAAGCTCTTCTTCCTCATCAGTAACGCAGAGTGTATCAAGCTTAACGTCCTGCATAAGCTGCCAAGCAGCATAGAGGCTCATTCCAGCATCAACTTTTGGCTGTGCCTGAATCTCTGCATCTTTAATCTGAGGAGTAACCGTAGTAATAAGCTGCGGCTCTTCAAAGCCAAAGTGATTTAGGACAAAGGCGGTCTCACGGTTAAGAGAGCCAGCGCGACGAGCTTCATAGATAGGGTTGTCAATCTGATTTTTGAGATACGCATAAGAAATTGCAGCACAAATGCTGTCTGTATCTGGGTTCAAATGGCCAATGATATTTACTTTACGAATTGCTTCTGCCATCTTTGCCTCCCTGATAATGTCGATGAGGTAACTTTCTAATTAGAACACACTTTAGTAAGCACATTTTGTTTCTTTTTTAATACCGCCTTGTAGTGTACCCCTCTCTCTTTTTACTTAGAACAGAAAATCGCAGAAAAACAGCAGGCGTACCTGTGAATCTGGTAAATGTGTATAGGACAAATGACAATTCAAAAGTTGAAGGAAATTAGTACAATGAAATAGTTAACAAATCGATTGAATTGGAATACCTAGTGAGTTCTCCTACGCGTTTTTCTGCTAAAAAAAGAAACGCTCGTCATATGGTCAAAGCGGCACACTTCCCTGAGCCTTCATCTGAGGCAAGTGAAGTTGCACCTGTAGAAGCACCTCAGGCTCCCGTAGAGAATGCTGATACTACGGCAAGTCCAGTGGCCTCTCTGCAGACTGCATCTGAGCAGCTTTCGTCTGCTTTTGCGTCGCTTGCGCAGCGTAAGCCTGCAGAAAAGTCCGCTACACAGCCCGCAGAAAAGCCTGCTACACAGCCCGCAGAAAAACCTGAAGAAAACATGCGGTCTAAAGTTGCGCCAGAGAAAAAGAAGCGGCAGAAAACGCCTTTATCTGCACGCAAAAGCATTCGTGTGGAGAAGCGTCCTCGCAATCAAGCAGATCCAGAACCAGAACAGCGTCATTCTCGCCCGGTGAGTGCGAGCAGAAGAAAGCTCGAGCTGGTAAGCGTTGTTGCAATTTTGGTGCTTGCGGTGCTCTCGATTGTTCTGGTTAACCGACCAAGTCAAAAAACGCTGGTATTCGGCGACAATCAGGTGACGTATACCGGCACTACCATTCAGGGAAAGATGAATGGTCAAGGCAAGATGACTTTTGAGAATGGCGATACCTACGAGGGAGAATTTGTCGATGGGTATTTCCAGGGTACGGGAACGTACACCTCAAAAGATGGCTGGACGTACGAAGGTCAGTTTGTAAAAGGCCAGGCAGACGGACAGGGAAAGCTCACTACGCAAGACAACATTGTGTACGAAGGAACTTTTAAGCAAGGGATTTATCAAAGTGCGAATTAAATGGTTTTCGCTTGTACGTATAACAGGACTTGTTTTAGTCCTCATATATCACTTTTTTAAGGACGCGCTTCCAGGTGGCTTCATTGGTGTCGACGTATTCTTTACGTTCTCGGGCTATCTCATCACGGCTCTCTTGATTGACGAGTTTGCTCGCTTTAGATCCATCGACGTCATTGGATTCCTGCGCAGGCGTTTCTACAGAATTGTTCCGCCGCTTGTGTTTATGGTGCTTGTGTGCACGCCGTTTCTTCTGCTTGTGCGTACCGAGTTCATTTCCGGTATTAAGTATCAGATTGCCGCAGCTCTTGGCTTTGTGACTAACTACTTTGAGATAGTTCTGGGCAACAGCTATGAGAACCAATTTGCTCCTCATGTGTATCTGCACACCTGGAGTCTTGCCGTTGAAATGCACTTTTATGTGCTCTGGGGTTTGTGCGCCTGGCTGCTTGCTTGCATGAGCAAAACAATTAGAAGCTATAAGGTAAAGATTGCTGGAGCTTCCCTGGTGCTGTTGGTCGCTACTTACTTGGCGATGGCCACCGGCGCCCAAAGCTCTACGAATCTTTCTATTCAATATTTCTCGACGCAAACACACGTGTTCCCCTTCTTTATCGGTGCGCTTTTATCGTGTGTTGCAGGAATTGCTCAGACAGGCGAGCTCTTTGACCAGCTTGAGCAGAAGCTTTCTACTCAGCTAACGCTTGTGGGCCTTGTGGCAAGCTGCGGCGTTCTTGTCTTCCTGAGCGTCTTCATGCACTTCGAGGACCTCTTTACGTACACCTTTGGTTTCCTTTTTGCCTCGCTCGCAGCAGCCGCAATGATTTTCTTTGCTCGCATGTTGCATCAAAAAACCGAGGGCATCAACGAGCCTGGCATCGTTTCTTTTGTGGCAGATACCAGCTACGGCGTGTATCTGTTCCACTGGCCTTTGTACATTATTTTTGCCGAGAAGGTCGATCCAGTCCTGGCTGCACTCCTAACCCTGGTGCTTTCGTTTGTATTTGCAAGTTGCTCGTTCTATGTGCTTGAGCCAGCGTTGGCAGGGAAGTCTCCAGAGATCTTCTCGCGCATCAAGCTTGATGGTCAGAAGGTTTTGCGAGGTACCGGCCTTGCGCTTATTCCTTTTGCTGCGGCCGTTGCCTTTATTGCGCTAACCGCTCCACAGCTTAGCGATTTCCAGAACGATCTGCTGCTCAATGCTTCGGTGCAGGAGCAGAGTACCATGACCATGACTCGCAAGCATGCGGATACCTCGCAGGCAAGCAACTACAACGTTGTTGAGGGAGTCACCTACATTGGCGATTCTGTTTCGCTGCGCGCTCGTTCTTACCTGCAGGATGCGCTGCCCGATGCTCAAATTGACGCTTCTGTTAGTAGAAATGTGGCGATGGGCGTAGATTTGCTGCAGTCTGCGATCGATAACAACACCCTCTACCAGGACGTTGTTGTTGCCCTGGGCACCAACCCTGTTGGCGGCTCCGATGCGGTTGATAAGATTGTGGACATGCTGCCGCGCGGACATCGTCTGATTTTTGTCACTCCGTATGACGGTAGAAACTCCGATCCAAATGCTGGTGCAAATGCTATTCGCGCGCACGAGCTTGAGCTTGCTCAACAGTACGACTTCATTACCATTGCGGATTGGGCTCAGGTTGCTCAGGATAATCCTGACATTTGGACAGGTACTGACTACGTTCACTTTGGCTCTGACTCAGATTCCATTAATCGTGGTGGCACCTTGTATGCGCAAATGGTCAAAGACGCCGTAGATAAAGCAAATCAGGGCCACGTAAAACCATAAGCTCACTTAAACCACAAAGGGCCACGTAAAACCATAAAAGCCTACGTTAGCCCACAATTTTGTTGCCATTCTTCCTACTCGTTCGTAACGACGCGGTTGAATGGCAATTTACAGTGCGATTGTGCTATATAGCTTGGAGATTTGGTGCCTCTTGCGATAAACCATCCGAAGACGGCTATCTAACGCGAGCCATGATCACATTTAATGGGTCAATTCATTATTATGTATAAATAATGATAAATATTCGTAATGGTGAATACTGATATATAAATAGTTTAACTACCCCTATTTTCGAGCCTCTAGCTACACACCTATGTCAGATAATCTGCTAAATGCGAGGCAAAAAACACACCTAAGTCCAATAATCTGCAAGATATAGAGGTTTTGAGTGCAATGTATACGCCTTTTGAGCAGATTATCTGACATAGGTGTGTTTTTGCATTCCACGTCGCGATTTCGCCTCCTGCAACGTGACCTCGCGCAGCGGATTGTACATGCGTGCAGCGCAACATGCCCTCGCGTTTTGCAGGCATATCCTCTTTCCAGCTTCTCTGCTGTGGAGTCCTCGCAATATTTCATTAGAATGGACTATGTGAATATTTCATCTGACAGCCCCTTAAGGAGGAGCACATGGCAGAGTTTGTCTATCAGATGTACAAGGCTCGCAAAGCAGTCGGCGAGAAGGTCATTCTTGATGACGTCACCGTCGGCGTATACCCTGGCGCAAAAATCGGCGTCGTGGGTCCAAACGGCATGGGAAAGTCCACCCTGCTCAAGGTTATTGCTGGCATGGAGGACGTTTCCAACGGCGAGGCTAAGCTTACCCCAGGTTACACCGTTGGTCTGCTCCAGCAGGAGCCGCCGCTAGATGAGACCAAAACGGTCAAGGAGAACATCGAGCTTGCCTTCGGTGACCTGCTTGCCAAGATTGCGCGCTTCAACGAGATTGGCGTTGAGATGGGCAATCCTGACGCCGATTTTGACGCACTTATGGCAGAGATGGGCCAGCTCCAGACCGAGATCGACGCAGCTAACGGCTGGGATTTGGACAGCCAGCTCTCTCAGGCAATGGACGCTCTCCAGTGCCCAGACCCAGATTCTCCCGTCACCCATCTCTCTGGTGGCGAGAAACGCCGTGTAGCCTTGTGTCGTCTGCTTCTTGAGGCACCTGACCTGCTGCTTCTTGACGAGCCTACCAACCACCTTGACGCTGAGTCGGTGCTCTGGCTTGAGAAGTTCCTGCACGATTACCCCGGCGCTGTCATGGCTGTCACACACGATCGCTACTTCCTCGACGACGTCGCCGAGTGGATCTGTGAGGTTGACCGCGGACAGCTCTATCCTTATGAGGGCAACTATTCAACTTACCTGGAGAACAAGGCAGCTCGCCTTGAGGCTCAAAACCAGCAGGACGCCAAACGTGCAAAGAAAATGCGCGCTGAGCTGGAGTGGGTTCGTTCGTCTCCTAAGGCTCGCCAGGCAAAGAACCGCGCGCGTCTTGATCGCTATGAGCAGATGGAAGCAGAAGCTCGTGCATCCAAGAAGCTCGACTTCACCGAGATTCAGATTCCTGTGGGTCCGCGTCTGGGCCAGAAGGTCCTGGAGGCCGATCACATCCACAAGGCCTTTGGAGACCGCGTTCTTATCGATGACCTCTCGTTTAGCTTGCCAAGAAACGGCATCGTTGGCGTGATTGGCCCTAACGGTGTCGGTAAATCCACGCTGTTCAAGGCTATTGTTGGCCAGGAGGAGCTCACTTCTGGCACACTTGAGATCGGCGAGACCGTCCAGATTTCTTACGTTGACCAGCTGAGGCAGGGGATCGATCCGGACAAGACTATCTGGGAGGTTGTCTCCGACGGAAACGACTTCATCAAGGTGGGAGACACGGAGATTCCAAGCCGTGCCTATGTGGCTAGCTTCGGCTTCAAAGGACCTGACCAGCAGAAACGTGCTGGCGTCCTTTCTGGTGGCGAGAGGAACCGTCTAAACCTTGCTCTTACGCTTAAGCAGGGTGGAAACCTCCTGCTTCTGGACGAGCCTACCAACGACCTTGATATTGAGACGCTGGAAAGCCTTGAGGATGCACTTGAGCGCTTCCCAGGATGCTCGGTGGTAACCAGCCACGACCGTTGGTTCTTGGACCGCATTGCTACGCACATCCTTGCGTGGGAGGGCGACGACGAGAACCCAGGTAAGTGGTTCTGGTTTGAGGGTAACTTTGAGGCTTACCAGGCAAATCGTATCGAAAGACTTGGTCAGGAGGCTGCTCGCCCTCATCGCATTCACCGCAAGCTCACCCGCGACTAACGTATAGGTGGCGCAAGCGCAGCGCATTCAAATAGAAGATAAATATTGTAACTATTTTTATCATTAAGATTTTGTGCAACCTGTTTAAGAGACTAACAACTGGGTATTAAAAATGAGAAGCCAAAGAGCTTCTCATTTTTTTATGAGAAAACATTGTTATGAGGAAAGAGAAGAACATGGCACTTGACACAAACGTTGGTAACATCCTTACTCAGCAGATCAACAAAGAGTTTTATTCCGCTTATCTGTATCTAACCTTTGCAGATTTCTATGAGGAGCAGGGCTTGAAGGGCTTTGCAAACTGGTATGTTATTCAGTCTCAGGAAGAGCTTGCTCACGCACGTATTCTTCGTCGCTACCTGCTTGATAACGATTGGACTCCAACCATGGAGGCAATCGCAAAGCCAGACCTTATCTTCTCCAAGGTAGTTGAGCCAATCAAGGCAGCGTACGAGCATGAGCAGTTCATTACTGCAAGCATTAATGAGTGCTATGCCGTTGCTCAGAAGGCAAACGATTTCCGCACTATGCAGCTGCTTGACTGGTACGTTAAGGAGCAGGGCGAGGAAGAGGCAAATGCTTCCGATCTTCTCAAGGCAGTAGAGATCTTTGGTGGAGATCCAAAGAACCTGTATGACCTTGACCGCGAGAACGCCGCTCGCGTCTTTGTCGCTCCAACTATGCCAATGTAAGTAGCGGCTTAAGTGCAACTCGCACGCCGGTGTGCGGCAGCTTGCGCGCAGCAGCTTAGACGCTACAGTGGAGTTTCAATAGCCTCTGATTTGTTTGAAGAGGAACCTGAAAGCTCAGCAAAGATGGCACCGCCTATGATGCAGGCGGTGCCTATTATTTTGAGAAGACCAAAACGCTCGCCAAGGATAAGTGCCGAGAAAATAACTGCAGATAGTGGTTCAAGGTAGCCAAAGACTGCCACGCGCTGAACTGGAATCTTGGTAAGTTGTGGGAAATACAAAAATGATCCAAGACCCGTGTTAAAGAGACCGATGGTCAGAACAGCCAGCCAATTTACCGATGCTGGATCTGCGGGCAGCTCAATGCCATGGAACACAACGGTAACCAGAGCAACAACAGCGCAGCCAATGCCCAGCTGAATGCTGGTGCCTTCAATGCCAGAAACATCTTTGAGCTGCCTGTTACAAATAACCATAACAGCGTAAAGAACAGCAGAAAGAGCGCCTAAAAGAAGACCTGCAGGCGAGAGGTTCAGTCCAACTCCATAGCCAATAATAAGGGCAGCTCCAATAACAACTACAAGAAATCCTAGTATCTTTTTAGCAGTGAGTTTCTCGCCAAATAAAAGGGGAGAGAGCGCCATTACAATAACGGGACCGCAGTAATACTCAAGCGTTGCAATACCAACGCCTACCAGGCGATATGCCTCAAAAAGGAAGGTCCACTGAAGACCCAAGGCAATGCCTGATCCAACGAGCGCCTGGAAGTCCTTGGGGTAGTTTTGAATGGTAAAAGCCTCTTTTTGTACAAGCTTAACCACGAGCAAAAAGAGCGTGCCCAAAAGCATACGGAAGAAGACAATTTGGTAGCTAGGAAGATTGATAAAGCTTGCAACGATTCCGTTAGAACCGCAGATGATAAGCGCAATTAGGTAGAGCACGGTAGGTTTAAATGTGGCGTCTCTCATCGGCTACTCACAAATTTCTGTATCCACGGACTGTGGAATTCTGTCGTTACAAATTACCTGGTAGAACAGTTTTTCTTGCTCTCGTTGATCGAAGGTCTGACCAAGCATCCACATAGTTTTTGCAACCAGAGCTTCGGTAGTCATATCGTCTCCAGAGAGAACGCCGGGCATATCTTGATAGGTTCTACCGACCTCATATACACCCAGGTCAAGACCCTCTTCAGGAACTTGTGTGGTAATAACTACGGTGCGACCAGACGCAATCCAATCGGTGATAGCTTCCTCAAAAGAGCCGTCGTATGAGGGGATGCCGCCAATACCAAAGGTTTCAAGCACAATGGCGTCGTAGTCATTCTTCAGAAGGTAGAAGATAGATGGATTAAGCTCGGGGGTCAGTTTAAGCACAATGACACGCGTATTGAGCGTTTCATAGGTTGTAAGACTGCCATCTACCTGCTCTTCATTTGGCGCACTACGAATAATCTTGTTGCCACGGATGTGAGCAAGCGGTGGATAATTCATGCTCGTAAATGCATTGAAGCTCAGTGTGCGCTGTTTATGAGCGCGGGTGCCGGCAATAACCTCGTTGCCAAAAACCACCACGACTCCGGCGCTTCTGTCGTCGAGCGCGTAGAGAACGGAGTGGTAGAGGTTGAGTTTGGCGTCGGTAAATGGATTTGCCATTGGCTGTTGAGAGCCTGTGAGCACAATGGGTTTCTCGCTATTTTGAATGAGGTAGGAGAGGGCAGCGGCAGTATATGCCATGGTATCGGTGCCGTGAAGGATAATAAAGCCGTCGTAGGCATCGTACGACTCAATAATGGCGTCTCTAATCTGGAGCCAATTTTGAGGGCGCATATTGGTGCTGTCGATATTCATGACTTGTTTGAAATCAAATTCACAGAGGTCATGAACAAGAGGGACGTTGGCTAAAAGCTCTTCTCCCGAAAGTGAGGGAGCCAAGCCCGATTCAGTGGAAACAGAAGCAATAGTTCCTCCTGTTGCCATCAGTAAAAGTTTCTTCACACGTCCCCCATGAACTCCAATTGTGCAGACTTTACAGAAAATAAGTCTGTATAGCGCTTTATTGTAACGGGATAGATGCTTTTCAGGGCGAGAAAAGCAAAGTCGGTGTATTCTTTTTTTGGTAAACGAATCTTTTAGCAAGGATTGTTGATGGCAGAGAACAACCTCTTTGGTTTTGGTAAGAAAAAGCGTCCAACTCAGGTTCCACCTACTGTCTCTCGTAATGGGGAGTCTTCTACCTCTCCGCGTGCGGTACGAGGTCGTCACGCAGCTGTTGGAAGCCGCGCTCAGGCGCAGCGTAGGATGACGCAAGATCGCCCAACAAATCCCGTTAACCATGCCCGTGCAGATGCCGCCCGTGCACGTGGTCGAGCAAGAACTGCTTACGGCAATCACTATGGCACGCTCAACCCCAGAGATGAAGCCCAGGCAGCATATGCAGCTAGAAGACGTCGTTCTTCTCGCATGAAGCTGGGTCGTGTGGCGCTGGCGGTTCTGCTTGCAGCCATTATTCTGTGGGTTGTATTTACGCTGGTAAGTTCATGCAGCCCAGGAGGCGCTTTTGCACATGCTCAGGCGCTTGATCCTACCGTTACCCTGGCTGGTTCCGTGAAGGTCGGATAGCTTTACGGGCTGCGGCGTGACTGTGGAGCACCCAGCAGTTTCGACGTGTAAACTGCTACTTTGGGCTTTTGCTTGTAGAGACGCGTGAGAAGTCCAAATTCAAATCAACTGAACCGGTAATACCGTCAACTTGTCCTGTTGAGGTGTATTGCCATATCAAAAAGTTAAAGTTTACGTCTGGTTGATCAACGTATTGTGCCAGCCAAATAGGCTCGTCAAGCGAGACCAGGTCAAAGCGATTTAGATCAACTTTGTTGCCATACACAATGACGCGATATCCTGCTTCTTGAATAGTGGTGCAAAACGCGCGCGCAATAGCGTTAGTTTCTGCGGGGGAAAGGTTGTCGGCGCGGCCGCTGTAATCGGGAGAAGGCTCCAGATCAAACGCAACAGGAAGAGCAAGCTTTGTAACTCCCGCTTCCCGTAACTGCTGCAGAACAAAAGCGGCCTCCTCGCGAGCTTCTTCCACGTTAATAGCCTGCGAGAAGAAGTACACACCTACATCAAGACCAGCGCTTTGCGCACCCTTTAGGTTGGTTTCAAACAGCTCATCCGCGCGAATACCACCCTCGGTAGAGCCGCGGTAGCCAATGCGAAGCATGGCAAACTGAATGTCATCGGCAGCAACAGCTTCCCAGTCAATAAACCCCTGGTGAGAAGAGACGTCAACGCCCGTGCGAGTGAGCTCTTCTCCGTCCACCACATAATGCGCACGTCCCGTTGCGTCGTAGCTAAGGTTTTCCCACTCATAGGGGACCTCGTTTTTGATGATCAGATTGTTGTCAAAAGAGAGGGAGAAAAGTCCCTGGCACGATTGCAACAATGCCAGCACAAATACAATGGCCAGCGTAATGAGCCCCCATGTAACAACAGGATTGTTCCGGGAATTTTGCTCAAGTGTATGCATCGCCCGCTGCTTACGTTTTGAAGCGTTTGCAGAAGCAGGTGTATGTTTAGTTTTAGAACGAGTCGTAGAGTTTCTCGTTTTCTTGCTTTTATGTGAGCTCTTAAAAATCACTGGTGAAAGAAATGTCCTTGTTCAAAAATTGGCTCGCAACACACGTTAATGCCCAGCTTGTGATAGATGGACTCGTCGTCGCTTGGAATAATTGACGAGAAATACGCGTCGCATCCACGGAGTAGTTGCGTGGCATCAACGGCTTTTCCGGCCAATGGGTTGGTAATTGAGCTGATAGAGAGCGCAATAAGCATCTCGTCGGCGCAGAGGCTGGTGCGAGCAAGCTTAAAGTTGTTCTCTTTTAGTGCGCAAATGGGCCTTAAGACCTCATCCGAGACAATAAACGTCTTCTTCTCAATACCTACTACGTATTTGAGGGCGTTGAGCAAAAGCGACGCTGGCGCACCTAAAAGCTCTGAAGTCTTGCCGGTAATAATGGAGCCGTCAGGCATAACCATGGCGCCCGCAAGCTTTCCTGTCTCTTCTGCTTTGTGCAAACAAGCAGCATGAGCTGGCGAGAAGTTCTGGTCAACGTTAACGTCTTTCATCAAGAGATTAATCTTTGTGAGTTCACGCTCACCCATGCCCGTACGCTCGAGTTTCTCGGCAGCCCTAAACCACCTGCGAACAATCTCTGCCTTGGAAGCTTCCTGGCAAATCTCATCATCAATAATGCAGTTGCCAACCATATTGACGCCCATATCGGTTGGAGACTGATACGGGCTGGTACCTGCGATTTTCTCCATCATGGCCTTGAGCACAGGAAAAGCCTCAACGTCGCGGTTGTAGTTAACGGTAACTTTGCCGTGAGCCTCAAGGTGATATGGATCGATGATGTTGTTGTCGCCCAAATCTGCCGTAGCTGCCTCGTAGGCAACGTTTACGGGGTGCTTGAGCGGAAGGTTCCAAACAGGGAAGGTCTCAAATTTTGCGTAACCTGCGCGGACTCCACGGGCGTTCTCGTTGTAGAGCTGCGAGAGGCAGACAGCAAGCTTGCCTGAGCCAGGACCAGGTGCTGTTACAACTACCAGAGGATGCGTAGTCTTTACGTACTCGTTTTTACCGTAGCCCTCCGCCGAGACAATAAGGTCAATATTGGAGGGGTAGCCCTCAATGGGGTAGTGGCGGTATACAGCAATACCCATGTTTTCTAGGCGCGCGCGATAGGCCTTTGCCTTTGGCTGGCCAGAGTACTGCGTAATGACAACACCGCCAATAGCAAGGCCGCGAGCACGGAAGATATCCATAAGCCTCAGCACGTCGTCGGCATAGGTAACGCCAATATCGCTTCTACGCTTACCGTTTTCAATGTCGTTTGCGTTGATGGCAAAAACCACTTCTGCCTCGTGAGCAAGCTGCTGAAGCATCTGAGCTTTTGCATCTGGAGCAAATCCAGGGAGGATGCGAGAAGCGTGGTTGTCGTCGAGCAGTTTACCGCCAAACTCAAGGTAGAGCTTGCCGCCAAATTCACTGATACGCTGGTGGATTCGATCCGCCTGCATAGTGATGTACTTCTCGTTATCAAAGCCGATACGCATGCGTCCTCCTGCCAAGATTTACTGTAGAAATTGTATCATCAAGCGCAGACTTCCTATACGCTATAAGCTATACAGAAAACAAATAAACAACCAAGGAGTTGTGTATGGATAGCAAGTTTTCACAAACACCTTCTCGTGGCGAGAAGTTCAAAGAGCTGGCACTGAGTGCCTTGCGTGCATTTGGTTATGGTTGTCTTACAGCAGCTGGAATGAGTGCTGTTATCTTTGCATTTGCGTACTTTACCAGTGGTATGGATATGTTTACGGGCATCGACTGGGTGCGCCGTGTTATGTACGTCATTTCTTCTTTGGGAATTATTGCTTGCGGCGTTGGCCTGCTCTTTAGCGGAAAAGAGTATGAGGACCGTCAGATGGGCTTTACGCGCGATATTGATGACCCCATCAGCCTTAAAGAAGGAAAGCTTGATCCTCGTATTTCAAAAATCGAGACCAATCACCTTTCGTGGCAAGCCGCAATCCTTTATGCCTCAATTGGTATGTTTGTAGTTACCACTATCTTTGACGAGGTTATGAGCCATACCTTCTTGATGTAGGTATTCTCGCTAGTACAGAGATAACTTACTAGGACAGTGGTAGCTTGCTAGTACGGAAGTAGATTGCCTAGTACAAAGGTAGAGCGCCTAGTATAAAGGCAGCTCGCCCGTTAACGGATCAATATCTTCTGCGGCCAGTGGCTCAAACGCCAGACAGGTAAATGTTGGTTCTCCATGGAACTCGGTAAAGCCCGCGTCCCTAATAAGGGCCACGACAAAACCACGAGCTTTTCCCTCGACAGCAAGCTCAAGCAACGCTTCTTCAGAATCAACGTAGACACATACTTTTGCAACGCCAGCATCAAACCAGTTAGTGATTGCAGAGGTATCTTCGTCAGCATGGTCTAAATAGACCCAATTCTGATCATCAGTGACACGAACCTGATCGAGTCGACGCTCTTTTGCAAGTGCCATTAGTGTGGCTTCAACACATGCATGGCTAGCCTGAGCAGCGATCTTTCCTTTACGCATCTTGAGATCGCGACGAATGACAATCATTTGTTTTGATTTATACGAAGAACTTGGCATGAAAAACCTTTCTAGAAACTGAGTGCTAAGTGTACCATTCACGGCTTTCCGATTTTTGTCGCAAGAAAATCCCGAGGCATCAAAAAGGCTCTCTAAAACCAAGAGCGGCGAGAAGAACGTTGAATATTCAGCTTGTTACATCAATAAGTTAAATAACGGCATCTGTGTGGAAAGTTGATTCTTGTCCATGCTGCTAAGGTTGACTGAGGAGGTGTCTATGAGAGAGTTGGTTATTTTTGTCATGTATATCTGGGCTTCAATATCGGATATGCGAAATCGCACTATTCCAAATAGAATCCCTCTTTTGCTCGCTTTTTTATGGCCTATTTGGCTTGTGGCAAATGAAAAGCACACTGAGTTACTGATGAATGCATTATGGAGTGAGCTCTTTGTTATATGTGTACTGATTACAGTAGGTATAGTTACAAAATTTATGGGTCATATGTCTTCTCTGGGAGGGGGAGATATTAAACTTATTCTCTCAACATGCCTTTATCTTGAAATAAAAGAGACATTTGTCTTTTTATTTTTAGCAAATATTTTAGGTGTTATGTTTTCTTTTCTGTTCTTTATTTGGCGTAAATTTTTAAAGAGAGAAAACAGAAATAAAGAAGAAATTACCAGTTCAGATAGTATATTTATGTATACATTTCCTTTTGCACCATTTCTTGAATTTGGTGTGGCACTTGCGCTATTTTTACGCTAAAATCGGGAAGTGTTATATAAATTTAAAAATTCTTCTAATTCCCGAATATATAAAAAGTTTTTTCTGCTATCAATAGTTTACACGTTGCGTTGAGAGATTGAGTTCCCCCGACACTCAATTTCATCGCTAAATGGCCCCGACCATTTAGTTTTCTCGATTTGCGAGGCAACGTATGCCATGGAGGCAGGACGACTATTAACGTGGTCGCACACATGTCGCCCTGCCTCATGGCAATCCCTTTAGAGCTATATGCTCTATCTTTGATATACCCATTATTTCAAGTATTTAAAAGTAAAAATACAGCTACTAAGCTATTTTCCTGTGGTTTTATACGTGCCAGAAACCAGCTGCATGGATCATCCAAAATCTTAAAAGCCAGATGGCGTAGAGACTCTTTGTTATTGCATAAAATCGCTGATACATTATTTTGCATAGTTCAATTGATTTTTGCATATCTTTTGTATAGCTAATTAATCCCAGACAGAAGAGTCACTTACGATTTATTTACGTAACAGGTATGCAATTTTCTTTAAATTTCCGCTTGTAAAACAACATAACAAATTGTATCTGAAGATATTTTAGTGTAGTATGATACGGTAACAACGCGGGACTATGCATAAAACATACGCATGTTTTTAAGGCATCGTTTGAGCAGATGGGGCTGTGAGATGGCTAAGGCAGGTGTTACCAAAAAGACCGACCCAGGTTTGGGTAGGACAGTAGCAAGGTTGTTACAAGAAAGTGGCAAGCGCCAGGTAGACCTGTGCGAATTCTCACATTGGTCACGTGCGTATGTCTCTTACATTTGCACTGAGCGTCGTAAGTGGCCTTCATTTGATAAAGCAAAGGTTATCGCTGACTTCTTCTCCTTAAGTCTTGATCAACTTTGGGTTGAGCATCTTAAAGATCTTGTTGATGCTGGCGTGGAGCTTACAGAGATGCAGAAGAAGAATTTAGCCGAGGGTGTTAATCTTCCAAATCCTACTGTTATGCATGACGGAAATGACAATAGAGAATACCTCCAACCTGTTGTTTCCTCGGGGAACGGCTCAGATTACACGCTCCCGGAAATTCTTGGCGTCGAATAAGTATTTTTGACTATTTTTATTGTTTACAATGCCATACTTGCTGTATACGCGTATGATTCAGCGTTGTTCAGATTGCATGGGGCTATCTGAAGAGTAGGAGATGTGCAAGATGGCTGGACTACACTGTTCAGACTGCGCTTTTAGCTCGTTCAAATTTAACGAGGACGCCCAGATGTATCAGGCGTACTGCTCGCGCGGCTATTTGCTGGCTGATCCACATATCCATGAGCTTTTTGCCATGCACTTTGCTAAGTCTCCAGAGGATTTTGTTCCCGTCAAAGATCCGTTTAATCGCGAGTATCTGAGAAAGTCATATATCTGCGGAGAATTTATTAAGCGCAAGGATAATTTGGGTTAACGGTATGTCTTAAAACCCTGTTATGTAACATAGCAGGGTTTTATTATGCTTCTGACGTGTTTTTCGTCTAATCAATATCAAAGAATTAAGTAAATATCACAAAAGTTGTTATGTAACGCTTATAGATTTCTGCATAATTAGTTAACTTTCTGTTATATGTTCCCCTTAAAACAAGGTAGTATTGATTTGGGGGAATCTCCTTATTACAAGGGGATTTAAAACATTTATAAAGGAGCGGCAGCAATGTCGAGGCGACCACAAACAGAAAGTTGTGACACGCGTCACAGACTTCTTAAATCCGCAGAGCAAGAGTTTGCTTTACAGGGATACGATAAAGCTTCACTCAGACAGATTTGTGCACATGTAGGTGTTACCACGGGCGCTCTTTATTTCTTCTTTGAGAATAAAGAGGACCTCTTTAAGAATGTTTTGATCCCTGTCACTGAAGGTGCAATTCAGATTCTCGAGGATTACAAAGATCATCTGCTGGTCTCCGGAGAAAGAAACCTTGAAGACACTCCTTTGGGCAATGCAGAAACGCTCGAGAAATTCTTAGATCTTCTGTACGGAAATAGGTATGTAGTGCAGATTCTTGTGAATAACCGAGAAAACCCGCATGTTGTCCATTTCTTTGAAGAGTTGACTGAGGTTATCTCTGCAACAATCAGAGCCATTCTTTATCCTAACGTTGCACAGGTTAAACCCTATGATGAGTTTATTATTACCTGGCTTGCTCAAACTGAAATGACCACCATTGTCAACATTCTTAAAAATGATGAGACTCGTGAAGAGGCTGACGGTCACATAAATTCAGCAGTAATGTTTACGCAAGGTGGCATTAAAGCTCTAGTTGAGGAACATTAGATGCTCATCTGTGCATAAAAATTGACAAAATCAACTTATTTCCGTTATTCTCTTAAAAGGTATAAATCACCCAAAGGAGACCTTTATGAAGTTTAATAAGCTCGGCCTCGTAGCAGCATCCGCTTCTGCCGTTCTTGCACTTGCTGGCTGCAATCTTATTCCAAATCTTGCTGATCCAGGAACCACTACTGGCGGTGGTCAGCAGCAACAGCAGCAGGCTGCACCTGATGCAAATACTGCAACTAAGCCTTCAGATACTCGTGCTGGTGACTCTGACTCTCAGCAGCTCTATCAAACTCTGATGGACAAGCACAACACTTCAGAGCAGGTTACCAACGTTCAGAAGTACGTTGATGATGTTAAGAAGACTGGCGATAAGACTGAGGTTCTTATCGACACCGATAAGATTACCGTTACCGTTACCGGCATTGGTGTTGACTTTGAGAACTCTAACGGCTATCTGGTAGAGGTTGTCAACAAGACCGATACCAACATCTTCATTCAGACCACCGACACCGCTGTTGGCAAGGATGAGCTGAGCCTGTTTGTTAACGCAGCTCCTAACGCAACTACCAAGGGCTTTGCATTCTTTGAGCCAGGTGTAAAGATGGATGCATCCGCAACTGTTCGTGGTACCATCCTTGCTCTTTATGGTTCTGACTACAGCATGGATTCCTTCAACGTTATGTTCTAAGTTTTACTTAGTTCGTTGACTGCAAAGGCTCAGCTTTTTAGCTGAGCCTTTTTTGTTAGCGAGAAACCCAGTCAAAAGCAGTTAAATGAGTCAGTGTTAAGCTATTAGAATCCGTTAGACTATAGAGTTGTTAGCTATTAGAAAAGCATGTGTGCACTGCATATAGGGAGCTACGATGCTAAATTTAGATATAAACACAGACGGGGCATATAACGACCTTATCTTTTTAAAACCTCTTTTTCACAACAAAATTTGGGGTGGAAGAAGACTTGCTGAAGAGTATGGTTACGACATCCCCGAAGGTTCAGTAGGAGAGTGCTGGGCAATCAGTGCACATCCTAACGGAGACTGTGAAGTTGCCTCTGGTGCCTATACTGGAAAAACTCTTTCTGAGCTATGGTCAACGCATCGAGAGCTTTTTGGTAATGCAGAGGGAGACCGTTTCCCACTTCTCATTAAAATTCTTGATGCAAAAGATGACCTTTCTGTTCAAGTTCATCCAGATGATGAGTATGCCGCAGAACACGAGAATGGCTCTCTAGGAAAGTCTGAGTGCTGGTATATTCTTGATGCAAAAGAGAATGGCGATATTGTTGTAGGACAAAATGCCTCCTCAAAAGAAGAGTTTGCAGCCATGGTTGAGCAGGGAAAGTGGTCTGAACTTCTCAATTACGTGCCAATCAAGGCTGGAGATTTCTTTAGGATTGATCCTGGAACCGTTCACGCCATTAGAACGGGCACGCTTATTCTTGAAACTCAGCAGAGCTCCGATGTTACGTATCGCGTCTACGACTATGACCGTTTAGGTGATGACGGTAAACCTCGTGACTTGCATCTAGCACAGAGTCTTGAAGTCATCGATTATGCACAGGAAGCTCCAACATCTGGAGAAATCACAGCTCCAGAAATTGACGGCAAAACTGAGCTTATGAGTTGCAAGTATTTCTCGGTAGAAAAATATGAGATTCATGAGGCAAAAACTATTGCTCAGCCATGGCCGTTTATGTGCGTAAGTGTCATTGAGGGGGAAGGTACGGTTTGCGCTGACGGTGGCAACGGAGTAGAGCATAGGATTTGCAAGGGCTCGCATTTTATTGCACCTGCATCTTCTGGTAGCCTACGCTTTACGGGCACTATGACGTTGATTACCTCTCATCTTCCTCATACAAAGTAGGATGATACATAAGTCGAATGCAGCTTAATGTGTAACATTTAACTCGTTTCAAGTAGAATATAAAAAGTTGGGACTCCCATACGCTTATAGGAGGAACGTATGAACAAAGAGATGATTACTCGTCGAGCGTTTGCTGGATTGGCCGCAGGCGGTGCTGCCAGCACGCTTGCTGCTTGTAATAGTGATGTCCTTCAGGCAATCTTAAACCCTGATTCTGTTCTTGGTGGAGCTGGTCAAGATCCTCAGAATGGCGGTCAAGACGGTACTGGGGATACGCCTTCTCAGTCAGATTTTGTGAAGCTTGAGGAGACTCCAGATAATCCAACGCTAACCGGAGATTTTTCTAAGATTATTACTGGCGTCTGGTGTGTTGACAATGGCGTTGGAACTAAAGGTGGATCAAAGGAAGGCAAAACCTTTGACCATGGTGGCATGCTTAATCAGGGCTATAACGATGGAACCGTTCTTTACTATTCATTCAAAGAAGACGGCACTTTCTTCATGCATAATTTTAAAGGTGTGAAGAATGATGGTAAGTGGGAAGCAAAAGGAACTATTGCTATTCAATGTACGTATGATGATGGCGATAGTGTGCCAATGCTTTTTGATAAGGACGACAACAACTATCTGAAGTACAGTGATGCCAAGAGTGAGATTACGTTTAATTTCAAAAAACTTTCTGACAATCCAGACGATACTTCACAGATAGCTTATATTGAAGGACAGGTAGTCAATTTTGCTGCCACCATTCCTGGTACGTATTATCTCTTTGGCTTGCACTATGCAGATGGTTCTAAAGAAGATTTGACCAGTGATCAGATTGAGTCTATGAATAAGGGTTCTGGCGGAGCGTATACTTTCTCTGCTCATAAGGATGGAGCTGCTGCACTGTTCTATCCAAACGGTAGCGTTTCTCCTATTCAGATTGTTGCAGAAGAGCCTTCGGCAGATGGACTTTCTTTCCCCATTCTTGCTCAGGGCTTTTCAGAAAACGAACAGATATCTAAGTCTGTTCTATACACTACTGCGGAAAATAAAAAGCTTCTCAGTATTGATGCTCCTGGATTTACTCTTAAGTTTGCCCTCCTTAATCACCGTGAGGATGATTGGGCTAAATATGAGTATCCACCAAAGGCTGAGTTCCCTTGGCAGCCAGATGGTAAGGGCGGCTATAAGCTAGTAACTCCTACTTCTTCTGGTTCTGGTAATGGTGGTAGCTCTTCAGGAAATGGCGGCAGCTCATCTGGAAATGGTGGTAGCTCCTCAGGAAATGGCGGCGGCAAGGGCGGCTCAGGTAAGAAATAACCCAGCCTTTTCTGGTTTCTTTTATTAAAAAAAGCAGGCATATGATATGCCTGCTTTTTTCTTGCTAACCTTTATATGTGTAAAAGGGCGGTGATGTAAAGCTTGGTGTAAAGCTTACGCAGCGTGTGCGCCACCCTCAATCTCACCAGTGCAGTGTGGGCAGCGAGTTGCGCCTTCCTTAACCTCTTCAAGGCAGTGTGGGCAGTGTGGAGCTGCAACCTCTTCACCAGCTTCTTCTTCGTCCTTCTTAAGCTTGGAAGCCTTCATGAACTTATTGAGGGCTTTAACCATGCAGAAGACAATGAATGCAATGATCAGGAAGTTGATGATTGCGCTGATGAATGCACCAAAGTCAATGCCGTTCTGGGTGCCAGGAACTGGAATAGAAAGACCAGAAACCTCGGTGCCACCGCCAGAGATCAGCTTAATAAATGGGTTGATGATGTCATTGACAAGGGAGGTAACAATAGCGGTAAATGCGCCGCCAATGATGATACCAATAGCCATGTCCATAACATTGCCCTGCTGGATAAACTCTTTAAACTCCTCAACAAACTTTTTCATTTCATCCCTTTCGTTTAATTGGTAGAGGACAGATATTTCTACTCGCGTCTACGGCGTGCGCTTATGCGCTGGCCAGACCATAGATGCGAGAATATTTGTCAGTTAGATACTTGGTGTAGTAGTGGACGTCAAAAGGCTCACCACATGCACCCATGATGAGCTCCTTGGAGTCTTTTGCACGACCCCAGGTCCAAATACGGCTGCCCAGCCACTCCCTAATAGGAGCTAGGTCTCCTGATGCGCAGACGGCGTCAAAGTCCATACCCTCAGCAATCATGGCATGCTTGTACTGTGCACCATAAGCGCTACCAAGTGCGTAGGTTGGGAAGTAACCAAACTCACCCCATGACCAGTGAACATCCTGAAGAGCACCTTCAGTGTTGTTTGGAACCGTAACGCCTAGGTACTGCTTGTACTTCTCGGCCCAAAGAGCTGGGACATCCTTTGCAGTAATCTCACCAGAAAGGAGCGCCTGCTCCATTTCGTAACGGATGAGGATGTGCAGAGGATAGGTGAGCTCGTCCGCCTCAGTGCGGATGAGACTTGGCTGTACTTTATTAGCTGCCGAGAAGAGCTGGAAGGCAGTGACGCGATTCAGCTGACCAGGGAAGTGCTTGCGCATAAGCTGTATCAGAGGCTCGGCAAATGCCTCAGAAAGGCCAACGTAGTTCTCAAAGAACCTAGACTGGGACTCGTGCATGCCCATAGAAGTGCCGGTGCTCAGAGAGGTAAAGCGGTACTCCCAGTTAATGCCCTGCTCGTAGAGGGCGTGACCGTTCTCATGCAGCATGGAATAGACATTGGAGAGAACGTTATTCTCGTAAGCGTGGCTGGCAACCATAACAAAGCCGATACCAGGGCCACCGGTGTAAGGGTGCTCAGTTTTGCCAAGCCAGTAAGCGTCCTCGTCAAGACCCTGGAGCTTTACCAGGTCTTTTGCAAGATCCCACTGACGGTTAACGTCAAACTTACCCTCAAGAGGTTTGGTGCTTGGCTGACGCTTAGAAGCCATACAATCAGCAACCAGAGGAACTACCACTTCTTTAACATTATTGAAGAAGGTGTTGTAGAACTCTCTGTTGGTGCCGTGCTCAAAATCGCTGAGTAAGAGATCATATGGGTCTTTGGAAGCATCACGTGCCTGGCACATCTCTTTGCGAAGCTCAATTAAGCTATCCAGCTTTGGAGCAAAGAGTGACCAGTCATCGCTGTTCTTTGCCTGCTCCCAGACTTCATTAGCCTCTGTGGTAAGACGAACAAAGTTGCTCTGAAGCTCAACAGGTACATCTACCAGCTGGCTTCTATCGCGACGAAGAATTTTAACTTGTGCGCGATGAGTCTCATCAAGTAGAGCGCGATTCTCGTGAAGTCTATCAAGCAGTGCGCCAACAGCAGGATCACAGAGGGTTTCCTGGACCTGTTCACCAAGGATTGCCAGGGCTTCTCCGCGCTCTTCAGCAGCCTTTTTTGGATCGATACATGGTCCAAAAGAGCCAATCTCATTAGCTGCGTAGTTGAAGGCAAAGAGCTTCTTCTCAAGTTCATCAAGTTTAGCGATATCATCGCGGGGATTTGAAAGCGCTGCGTTCAATTCAACAGTGTTATGTGCGCTGTCCATAAAAATCCTCTCTACAAAATTTAGAAGCGACCAGTATGTTTGCCGGTTATATGTAACCGTTTAGCAATTGCGTCATATTTTACCCTGTTATTTATTGTTATTTGAGCGATACTAAAAAGACTACGTCCTAAAACAATAAGCACATCTTTTCGGCACAATTTTGCCCAAAGATGGCTTGTAAGGAGTAAGAGTTCTATGGATGACAGCAGAATCTCGTTTGACGTATGGAGTGATCTTTACGCAGATCGCGTTCAAACCATGCGAAAGAGCGAGGTACGAGATTTGTTTGCGGCCCTGTCTCGTCCAGGTGTCATTGCGCTGTCTGGTGGTCTGCCAGACATTTCTTCGCTGCCACTTGACCAGGTTGCAGAGTGCGCTCGACGCTGCGTTGCTGTTGAGGGACTTAGGTCTCTTCAGTATGGCAACTCTGATGGCCGCATTGAGTGCAGAAGGACCATCTGCAAGATTTTAGCTGCTCAGGGCGTCGAGGTTGATCCTGACGAGATGATTTTGACTTCTGGTTCTCAACAGGCGCTTGATTTCTTAGGACGCGTCTTCTTAAACCCTGGAGATGACGTTATTTGCGAGGGTCCAAGCTATCTTGGTGCGTTCCAGGCATTTTCTGCGTATGAGCCTATTGTTCACACCATTGATATGGATGAAGAAGGCATTAGGACAGATCTGCTTGAGGCAAAGCTTAAAGAGCTTGCAAGCCAAGGCAGAAAGCCTAAGTTCATCTACGTTATTCCTAACTTTAACAATCCTGCTGGCATCACCATGTCTATGCCAAGGCGTCTGCGCCTTCTTGAGCTGGCGCGCCAGTACAACATCCCTGTTGTTGAGGATGACCCATATGGTCTTATCCGCTTTGAGGGAGAAGATCTAACACGCCTTAAGACGCTTGATCCAAATGTCATTTATTTGGGAACCACGTCAAAGATTTTTGCCCCTGGACTGCGTCTTGCATGGATGGTTGCACCTCGTCACTTCCTTGAGCGCATCAACCTTGCTAAGTCTGGCTCTGATCTGTGTACCAGCCCCTTTAACATGATTCTTGCTGAGCACTACTTCAATGAGGTTGATTGGCAAGCAGCGCTTGAGGTGTCTAAGTCTCGCTATAAAGAGAGAAAAGACGCCATGCTGGCTGCGCTTGCGGAGTTCTTCCCCAAAGACGTTACCTGGACTAAGCCAGAGGGCGGTTTGTTCCTGTGGGTAACCTTCCCGCCATACCTCAACACTGAGCAGTTGCTTCCTCGTGCAATCGAAGAGGGAGTTGCCTTTGTACCAGGTGTTTATTGCTATCCTGACCAGCGTATTAGTTCAAGTATGCGCCTGTGCTACTCATTTGAGACGCCAGAGCGCATCCACGAGGCAATCCGCAGGCTGTCTTTGTGCGTCCAAGATCGCATGGCGCTGTATCGCGCATTCCTAGAGGCGGGCGCTCTACCTGAGTCTTCTCATTCTGAATCTCAATCCTCTGCAAGGGAGTGTTAAGTATGGCTACAAAAGTTGCTGTCATTATGGGTGGAGCCTCATTTGAGAGGAACTTCTCGCTCAAAAGTGGAGCTCTTGTCTCTGAGGCTTTAGAGAAGCACGGGTATGAGGTGTTACCACTTGATGCTGACGCACACCTGGTAGACACCCTTCGTGCCGAGAAACCCGATGTTGCGTTTGTGTGCCTTCACGGCGCGGGCGGAGAAGATGGTGCAGTACCTGCGCTTTTGGAGTTCCTCAAGATTCCGTATGTGGGCTCAAGGCCTGCATCTTGTAGGGCAGCCTGGAACAAAGCTGACATGCCGTTTATTGTGCGCCAGGCCTGGTCAAAGGAGGAGTCCGAGGTCATCTGGCCTCCTCAGATTGTGCTGACTGCCAGCGCTTTTAAAGACCTGGGCGCAGCCGCCGCTCTTGACCTGGTTCCCGAGCGCCTTGGTGGCGGCGTTGGCTTCCCTCTAGCAGTCAAGCCTGTTCACGGCGGCTCTGCTATGGGCCTTTCTAAGGTTGATAGCGCTGACCAGCTTGGACCAGCACTTCTCGGCGCACTTGGTTTTGACGACTCCGTCATTATCCAGCAGTGGGTTGATGGCGTTGAAGTAAGCGTTACCGTGCTTTCTGACGCAGATGGCGAGAAAACCCTGCCACCAGTAGAGATTTCAGTGACCAAGGGTATTTACGACACGGATGCTCGTCTTGATCCAGAGCGTATTCAGCACTTTTGCCCAGTTCGTCCTGAGTCTTTGGCAGCACTTGGCGCAGATCCAGCCGCTGCTCGTGAGGCTCTTGAGCGCGCAGCTCTTGAGGTGTACACCGCTTATGGCTGCAGAGATCTTGCTCGTATTGATTTTATTTGGGATGGACATCACGTTATGGTCATGGGTCTGAAGACATTCCCAGGACTCACTGAGACCTCCCTTGTTCCAATGGCTATTGAGGCTGCAGGATACGCTGTTGAAGACGTTCTTGCGCAACTTGTTGAGGGTGCGCTTAAGCGCGGCAACTAGGGGGTTTTATGGAATACGTATTGGGCATTGATGTTGGTGGCACCACCATCAAGCTGGGACTCTTCTCTGCAGATGGAGAGCTACTTTCTGAGCAGAAGGTCAAGACGCCCGCACTTGATAACGAGGGCGGTTATCAGACGGTAACCGATGCTATTAAGCTGATTGTTCATGGCCAAAAAGCAAGCCGTAACGATGTTATTGCATGTGGTTTGGATATTCCAGGTCCTGTTGCAGATGACGGAACCGTTGGTCTTCTCGCCAATGTAGACATTGATCCTGAGGGATTGGTGCAGGCAATTACTATGTGCCTGCCAAACGCAACTATCGCGTTTGTCAACGATGCTAACGCCGCTGCTCTGGGCGAAGCGTGGGCTGGCGTTGCCGTGGGTGTGCCGTCGTTTGTGCTGATTGCGCTGGGCACCGGCGTTGGTGCAGGTGTTGTTGTAGACGGCAAGCTTGCTGCAGGTGCTTTTGGCGCGGGTGGTGAGATTGGTCACATCATTGTTGAGCCAGAAGAGACATTGACCTGCGGTTGTGGTCGCCACGGTTGCCTGGAGCAGTATGCTTCTGCTAAGGGTGTTGTCCGCCTGTACCTGGAGGAATGCGCTTCCCGAGGCGTTGTTCCTGTGACCATTGAGCACGAGACCGATACGGTGTCCGTGTTTAGGGCTCACGCTCAAGGAGATGAGTGCGCAACCCTTGCTATCCATAAGATGTGCCACTACCTGGGTCTTGCTATGGCGCAGGTTTCGTGCGTGGTTGATCCTGCCATGTTCTTGATTGGCGGCGGTGTTGCGGGCTCGTTTGCAACGTTTGCTACCGAGCTTCGCGAGTGTTTTGAGCAGTACGCTCTACCGGTAAGCAAGGGCGCTCGTATTGAGGCCGCTAGCTTGGGCAATCAGGCTGCAATGTATGGTTGCGCATACGAGGCACTGCGCCTGAGGCAAGAGCGTTTTGGTCAGGAGAGCGCTGAGTAGAAGCAAGTTTCTGGCGCATGATCTTCTCGCCTGGAAAAGGTACGTACGTGAGGGCTCTTGACGAGAAAAACATCAAAGTTTTTGTCATAAACGCTGTACTAAATGAAAGTACGTTCAATAACATAATTTTCTGATTACAATTTATGTAAAAACGTAGTTGTCAAAGCTGCTCAGTGCTAACATTGAGCAGCTTTTTTGGTTGTGTTTGGAATAGTTCCGAGCACTAGGATGAAAGGGGAGTGCTGTGGCTGACGAGTCAAAGTATGACATCATTGCTGCTACTGGTTGCCCAACCGGTATTGCGCACACCTTTATGGCTAAGGAGGCCCTTGAGAAGGCCGCCGCAGCTAAAGGTCTTACCATTAAGGTTGAGACGCACGGCCAGGTCGGTGTAGAGAACGAGCTCACCGCAGCTGAAATCAAGAACGCCAAGGCAGTAGTTGTTGCTGCCGATAAGGACGTTCAGGCTGAGCGTTTTGCCGGAAAACCAATGGTAAATGTTGGTGTTACTGCAGCTATTAAGGATGCAGAGGGTCTTATCGACCGCGCTCTTGTTGCTCAGCCTGAGGGCGAGCTTGCAGAGGCAGACGACGCTCCAGTCTCAAGCACTATTGAGAAGGAGTCTGTAGGCCACATCATCTACAAGCACCTCATGAACGGCGTTAGCCACATGCTGGTCTTTGTTGTTGCTGGTGGTGTTCTGACGGCTGTTTCATTCCTCTGGGGTATTACTTCCTTCAGCTCCACTGCACCTGACTACAACAGCTTTGCTGCCATGCTCAAGATCATCGGCGGCATTGCAATGGGCCTTATGGTTCCAGTTCTCTCTGCTTACATTGCAGAGTCTATTGGCAAGCGTCCTGCTCTTGTTCCTGGCTTTGTTGCAGGTATGATTGCTATCCAGGGTCTTCCAATCAACCCTAACACTGGCATGATTGATGCTGGTGGCGCTGGCGTTGGTTTTGGCTTCTTGGGTGGTATTGTTGGCGGCTTCCTTGCCGGTTATGTCATCGTTGGTCTTGAGAAGCTCCTTGCAGGTCTTCCAAAGAACCTTGATGGCCTGAAGGCAATCTTCCTGTACCCACTGCTTTCCACCACCATTGTTGGCCTGGTTATGCTGGGTATTTCTGGTCCAATGGCAGCAATCAACACCGGCATGATGAACTTCCTGCGCGGCCTTTCTGCTTCTGGTCCAATTGTCCTTGGTCTTGCAATTGGTTGCATGTGCGCATTTGACATGGGCGGCCCAGTTAACAAGGCAGCTTACGTCACCGGTACTGCTCTTCTGACCGAGGCTCTTGCTGCTGGTGTTGGTACCCCAACTTATGAGTTTGGTACCAACTTCATGGCTGCAGTTTCTGCTGCTTGTATTGTTCCTCCACTGATTACCACCTTTGCTGTCGTTGTTGGTAAGAAATACTTCACCAAGTCCGACTTCAACGCTGGTCTGGTCAACTTCATTCTTGGCTGCACCCACATTACCGAGGGCGCTATTCCATTCATGACCAAGAACATTTGGCCTGTCATGCCTATCATGATGATCGGTTCTTCCATCGGCTCCATCCTGACGCTGCTCTTTGGTGTCCACGACCCAGCACCTCACGGTGGTTTCCTGGTTCTCCCCGTTGTCGATGGCGGCCTCAAGTGGGTTCTCGCCATTCTCATCGGCGCTGTTGTTGGTGGTATTCTCTTTGTTGCTTTCAAGGCATACGAGTACCGCAAGAACGGCAACCAGATTGTCGAGGGCTAAGCGTTACGCTTAGCGCACTCTAAGCAAATGCCAAGGATTCATCTTATGACCAGGTACGCGCTTAGATAATCGCGATAAAATATGGACTCGGCGATTTCGTCGGGTCCATTTTTGTTCCAGAGGGAGCTTTGATGATTTACACACTTACCACTAATCCTGCAATCGACATGAACGTCAATTCGGGAGTTCCTTCTTATACGCACGTCAACCGCACAACCGACGCTGTTTACACACCAAACGGCAAGGGTCTGAACGTTTCATTTACGCTTGCTCACTACGGCGTCGAGTCCACTATCCTGGGCTTTTTTGGTGGCTTCTCGGGCAATTATATTGTTGAAGAGGCATCCAAGATTTGCCCGGTCAAGCCTGTGTGGATTGACGGTATTACCCGCGTAAACATTTTTGTGACCACACCAGAAGGCGAGCTTAAGTTCCCTAATGCAGGTGCTCCCGTTATTCGCTCCAAGCAAGACGAGATGCTTGAGCTGCTGCGCACTGCGCCCGACCTGGACGTGCTGGTGGTCTCTGGCTCGCTTTCCCCTGAGATGGATCCAACCTTCTACGACGAGCTCTTTGATCTGTGTCATGAGTGCGGCGCTGAGCTGGTCCTGGACATCTCTCATAAACACCTCGCAGAACTTGTCGAGAAAAAACCGCTGCTCATCAAGCCAAACGACGAAGAAGTGGCAGAGATCTTTGGTGTCGACATTCATAACGAGGCCGACGTTCTTCTCGCCCTCCACAAGATTCATGAGTGCGGCGCAAAGAACATCCTGCTTACGCTGGGCGGCGAGGGTGCGTACTTCTTCAACGGTGAACATGTCTGGCACGCAAATGCTGCGCAGGTAGAGGTGCTTTCGACGGCATGCGCGGGCGATTCGACACTGGCAAGCTTCATGTCGGTTTGGCTTGAGGATCCGTCGGCTGTCGAGAAGGCTTTGACGCGCGCGATGGCTACCGGCGGAAACGTTGCGATGAGCGCTGGCTTGGGCGACTTTGCGCTGGTCGAGAAGATCGCGGAGTCCATTCACGTTGAGTTGGTGGAGTAGGAGCGGACGTGTTGCGCGTGGAGGTGTGCGATGGTGCGCGGACTTGCGTGGAGGTGCGCAGGCTTACGAGCTCACGGGTTTCTCGGCGTATGGCGTGCGTAAGTCTCCATATCTGCAAAATAAGTCTTTTCTCGCTTCTTGATTTCGTGTAACGTATAAGGGCTAATGTGATAATTAGGTTTTCAAACCTCTAAAGAAGGAGAGTGCAATGTCCGGACACTCTAAGTGGGCCACAACCAAGCACAAGAAAGCAGCTATCGACGCTAAGCGTTCCTCGCTGTTCTCTAAGCTTTCCCGCAACATTACTGTTGCTGCAAAGATGGGTGGCGACCCAAATCCGGACAACAACGCTAGCTTGTCTGCCGCTGTTGCCCGTGCTCGCATGGTCTCCATGCCTAACGCAAAGATTCAGGCCGCTATCGATAAGGCATTTGGCGCTGGTGCTGATGCTGCCATTTACGAGGAGATCGTTTACGAGGGATACGGTCCTGCAGGCGTCGCAGTTTACGTTGACTGCCTGACTGACAACAAGAACCGCACTGCTGCAGACGTTCGTTCCGCATTTACCCACTCTGGCGGTAACCTTGGTACCGCTGGTTCCGTTGCGTTCCAGTTTGAGCGCAAGGGCTCCATCGCAGTTGACAAGGTTATTGTCTCCGAGGAGAAGAAGGTTGCTGACCGCGAGAACGCTGTCGATGAGGACGAGTTCATGATGGCAGTTGCCGAGGCTGGCGGAAACGATTACGAGGACGCTGGCGATCAGTGGATTGTTTGGACTGCATACGACAAGATGCAGGATGTCCAGAAGGGCCTCGAGGCTCAGGGCATTGAGGTCAAGGGTTCCGAGCTTACTATGGTTCCAACCACCCCAACTGACGTCTCAGTTTCTGATGCAAAGAAGGTTCAGCGTCTTATCGATAAGCTCGACGAGCTCGATGACGTTCAGAACGTCTACAGCACCATGAACATCACCGACGAGATTGCTGCTGCTCTCGAGGAGGAGTAAGCTCTCTGGTCCGCGCCACGCGCCGAGCGTGATGCACGCGACGATGCGCGACGAGTGCGACGATGCGCGACGAGCGCGACGAGCGCGACGATGCGTGACGAGCGCGAAATCGCGACCGGCGACAAAACTGCACTTCAAAGCCCTGCCAGTTGGTGGGGCTTTTTGTTTTGGGTAGCGTTGATGCTGTCAGAACACACCTATGTCGGATAATCTACACGTTTTTAGAAGCCCGAACACACCTAAGTCGGATAATCTGTATATACAGAGCCAAAAACATAACTTACAGCCCTAAAAAACACAGCAAATGACGATATTCTGAGAAAAATAGGACTTTTGAGGGTCAATTTTGCAGAATAAGTGACTTTGCTGTGTTTTCAAAACGTCAAAAATAGGCCTCTAAAAAATTTATGCATACAAATGAATTCACCCTCATGAATATTCATGAAGGTGAATATTTTCGTATCATGGTAGTTAAAATTTTGATGTCTTCTTTGCTGGGCGAGAGAACCGATGGACTACAGCAGCGAAAACTTGCGATTAAAGCCGAATCTCATCGTCCGACGCATGTGGACATGCAGCTCTACAGGCTAACGCGGACAACCTTACGAACGCCGGCAGCTTCGAGGGCTGCTACCTGCGAAATCGATGCGGATTCGTCCGTCATAAGTACGTCGATATCAGCAGGTGATCCATATTGGAAGCTGGAGTTGACACCCAGCTTGCTTGCATCGGCCAAGACAATGTGCTGCTCAGAGTGCTTAAGCATCAGCGAGTTCACACGCATCTCGTTTGAAACCAGCGTGGTAAGGCCGCGCTCAGCGGAAATTCCCGAGCATCCCAAGATGCACTTTGCGGCACGAATCTGATTGATCGAAGCAAGCGCAAAATCGCCTGTCAGTGACTTCTTAGCTGGTCGAACTTCTCCGCCCGTGACCAGAACGGTCATCGATGGGGGATAGTCGGCGGCCAGAACGCTACCGTTATTGGTAACAACCGTGATGTTCTCGGCGGTGATAAATTCCAGGACTTTTATAGCGGTTGAGCTGGTGTTAATGAAGACCGTGTCACCGTCTTTAATCAGCTTGGCGGCGGCCTGGGCAAGCTTGAACTTTGCGGTTACCTGGTTAGAACTGAGTCCTGTCGAGAGCGGGTCAAGCAGCGTGGCCATGCCATAGCTTCGGGAAATGAGGCCTTGAGCTTCGAGTTCGTCAAGATCGCGGCGGATGGTAAGCGAAGAAACTTCAAATCTATCGGCAAGATCGCTAACGGAAACCTGGCGATATTGTTCAAGAAGGCTCATGATTGAGCTTCTGCGTGATGCTACAAATGAACGACTTGTGGCCATAAATCCCCCAATATAGCTCAACTGCTGATAAACCTGTAGAATTACATTTAACTAATTCAGTTCTGTGAAAAACAACGTACAAATTGATAACACCTTTTGAACGGTTGTCGAACAATTGTGTAGACGCTTTTCAGTAGAACTGAGTGTATCTTACCCTATTCAATGAACGTTTTGAATACTTAAACGGATATTATTTAGCGGTCAACGGTTTTTATGACGTAAATCTCTAAAGTGAGCATAGATAAGTATTGCTTAACTCTCAACTTTAGCTATACTAACATTATCGATTCGATTGTTAAAACATTCAAAACATTCAACAAATAGAGAAATTTGTTATACGACAAGACAAATGTCATATAAGTTATTTATCTAATTGTTGAAGCGTTCAGAAGATTCAAGTTTTTGTCGTTAAGCGATGTGTTCTTGTGTGCTCTTGCTATAGTCCAACACAAGGAAAAGATTCACAGTAGTCTACTGGAGAGGAGTGAATCGCATGCTACTTCGCGATATCTACGAGCAGAATCACTATGCTTTCGTGAAGACCCCCATGACATGGGAAGAGTCTATTAGAGAGTGCTGCAAACCACTGGAGGCTGATGGAACTGTCAATCCAGAGTATGCAGACGACATTATCGAGTGCGTAAACAAGTTTGGTCCTTACATTGTCATCGTTCCAAACGTTGCAATGCCACACTCAACTGCTCGCATTGGCTCTAATGGAAAGACTGCTATTGGCTTTATGCACTCTGATGTTCCTGTCAATTTTGAGGATGGAGACGATGAGAAGCAGGTTAAGACTTTCTTCACTCTGAGCGCTACTGATCAGGATGCTCACCTCAAGAATATGCAGATGCTCGTTCAGGTTCTTATGAACGAGGAGGTTCTTGAGCGTCTTAAGAACATTCAGTCTCCTGAGGAGCTTTTGGAGATTGACAAGCTTATCTCCGAGTAAACACGCCCATCTGGGCACGTAATTGAGGATTTCCTTTTGTAGTGTGGGCTGCAGAAGGTACGTATGTAGGACCCTTTGAAAGGGGTATCAATGGATATTGTTCTTGGTATTTGGAAATGGTTTGCGAGCAACTTCTTGACTCAGCCAGCCTATTTCATCGGTTTGATTGTTGCTATCGGCTACATTCTTCTTAAGAAGAAGTGGTACGACGTACTCGCTGGCTTCCTTAAGGCAGTCATTGGTTATCAGATCCTCCTGGTTGGTTCCGGCGGCCTGGTAACTGCATTCCGTCCAGTTCTTGTTGGACTTCAGGCTCGCTTCAACCTTTCTGCAATGGTCATTGACCCATACTTTGGCCAGAACGCAGTACAGGCAGGCATGGAGGCAGCTGACGCTCCTGCATTTATCGCAGGTCGTTCCTTCTCCTCCGTTATGCTTCTTCTGCTCTTCGCTTTCATTCTGAACATTGTTCTGGTTGCTTTTAAGAAGCAGACTAAGCTTCGCGCAATCTTTACTACTGGTCACGTCCAGGTTCAGCAGGCAGCAACTGCATTTTGGCTTATCCTCTTCTGCTTCCCACAGCTTAACGACGTTACCATCCTTGCAGTTATGACCGTTCTCCTTGGCCTTTACTGGGCAGTTGGTTCCAACCTTTGTATTGGACCTACCCAGGACCTTACTGATGGCGCTGGCCTTACCATTGCTCACCAGCAGATGTTTGGTGTTTACTGCGCATCCAAGGCTTCCGAGTGGCTCGCCAAGCACTCCAAGAAGGAGTCTAAGCGCATTGAGGACATCGAGCTTCCAGGCTTCCTTAAGATCTTCAACGAGAACCTCGTTGCAACTGCAATTCTCATGACAGCATTCTTTGGTGTCATCCTTGCTGTTCTTGGTCAGGAGTTCCTGCTTGAGAACAAGTTCATGAAGCCAGGTCAGGATTTCTTCTTCTACATCATGACCACTTCCTTCCAGTTTGCTGTTTACCTCTCCATCCTGCAGCTTGGTGTTCGTACCTTTGTTACTGAGCTTACCAACTCCTTCCAGGGTATTTCCAACAAACTCCTCAAGGGTTCCGTCCCAGGCGTTGACTGCGCTGTTACCTACGGCTTTGGTTCTCCAAACGCAGTTACCCTTGGCTTCCTCATGGGTGCAGCTGGCCAGTTCCTGGCAATCGCAGCTCTGCTGCTTCTGAAGTCCCCAGTTATTGTTATCGCAGGCTTTGTCCCACTGTTCTTCGATAACGCTACTATCGGCGTTTACGCAAACAACAAGGGTGGCCTCCGTGCAGTTCTTATCATGCCTTTCATCTCTGGCCTTCTCCAGGTCTTCGGTTCAGCTCTTATCGCTGGCTGGGTTGGCATGGCTGCATACGGTGGATACCTTGGCATGTGGGACTGGGCAGTTGTCTGGCCAATCATGACCGGCTTCATGAAGTTCCTGTCCTACGCAGGCCTCGCAATTGTTGTTATTGCTCTTATTGCAATCCCACAGCTCCAGTACCGTGCAAACAAAGACACGTACTTCATGGAGGTTGAGGATTACCAGAAGTGCAAGGAAATCCGTGCACAGAAGGCCGCCGCAGCTAGTGCGGAAAGCAAGTAGCCCTCTTTCTTCCTACCCTGAGCAGACCCCCATCTGCTCAGGGTTATTAGTAATACTCGGCACATTGTTTGATGCAGTATTTGCTTTAAATGCGAGCGTTGTAGCGCCCAAATGGGTACAAACACAATGTGTCCGTAATCAGTTTGTTTGATCGAAGGAGTCAACATGAACGCAAAGATTTTGGTCGCATGTGCAAACGGCGCAGGTACCTCTCTGATGATGAAGATGACCGCTGAGCGCGTCACTCAGAAGCTCAACATGGGCGTCGATAAGATTCACCACTGCGCACTGTCTGAGGGCGTAAGCTCTGCTCGTCAGTACGACATTGTTTTTGCACCTCTTAACTTCCTGAACATGTACGACGATGCTGCTAAGGCTGGCGTCACCGTCATTGGTCTGCGCAACGTTCTTTCTGACGCAGAGATGGAAGAGAAGCTCAAGGAAACCGGCGCTGCAGAGAAGTTTTCCGCATAGTTTAGGTTTCTAAAGAATCGAGCACTTTAATGACTTTTGAAAAGAAAATTCTTGCCGAGATGCCTAAGTGCTATGCACTTGGCATGTTTGAGGGAGAAGACACACCAAGCTTTTTAGCTGCTGTCGAGAAGGACGGTCCAATCCGTCGCTTTACGCTTGATGGTGAGCCTCTGGAGACTGTTGCTCCAGGCCCTGGCGGCGTCATGACCATTACACAGGTCCCTGGCAGGAAAGATCAGTTCCTCGCAACCCGCAAGTTCTTCTCGCCAAACTTTGGTGGAGACGACGCGGCAATTGCATCCTATACCAAGCAGGCAGACGGTTCTTGGTCTGAGCAGATTCTCTGCGACCTCCCTTATGTTCACCGTTTTGGCATCTTGAAGGCTGCTGACGGTCAGCTTTGGGTTCTTGCTTGCTCTATCAAGGGTGGAGCTGAGACAGGCGTCAAGGATGATTGGCGCACTCCAGGTGCTGTTTGGGCTGCTCCTCTGAGCAACAACCTTGAGCAGTACACAGCAGACAACCAGCTTAAGTTGACTTGTGTTGCTAATTATCAGGTTCAGAATCACGGTTTCTGGACTGCACCTGATAAATCGTATGCTTTGATCTCAACCGCCGCAGGCGTGTTTAGATATGTGCCACCGACCACCCCTCAAGGTGCTTGGGATGTCACCTGCCTTCTGGTCCAGCCAACAAGCGACATTGTTGCAACGGATTTTGACGGCGACGGCAAGCTGGAGATTCTTACCTTCTCCAAGTTCCACGGTGACACTCTGGCAATTTGGCACGAAGGCCAGACTCGCGATCGCTACGAGCAGGTTTGGTGCGACCCACAGAAGCGCAGCTTCCTTCACGCGCTTTGGGCAGCAGACCTTAATGGCGAGAAGTGCGCAGTCATTGGCAACCGTAAAGATGGTCGCGACCTGTTGCTTGTTAGATACGTTGACGGTGAGTACACCGTAGACGTTATCGACCACGACCTCGGACCAGCAAACTGCATGGTGTATAGGCATGACGGCAGCGATTACATTGTTGCTGCATATCGTGAGACAGACCAGCTGGCTCTCTACAAAGTAGTGGAGTAGAGCTGCGTTTTGTAGTGAGCGCTCAGGATGAGCTTCTGAGCATGCAAGCAAAGTCCTGAGCGCCGCTCAATTATCTGCGTATACATCAAAGTACTAGTCCTCTGTTTTATAGAAAGGAGCGCGTAATGGCAGATTTGAAAGACGTCACACGCGACAGTTGGATTATGAGCACCTTCCCTGAGTGGGGAACTTGGCTCAACGAAGAGATTGACAATGCCGTAGTAGAGCCAGGCCAGGTTGAGATGTGGTGGCTCGGCTGCGTTGGTATTTGGTTTAAGACTCCTGGTGGAGCAAACGTTGCTGTTGACTTCTGGGCAGGTAACGGTAAGCGTACCCACGGTGATGGTCTCATGAAGCCTGGTCACCAGATGGCAAACATGGCTGGCGTTCGTAAGATGCAGCCAAACCTTCGCAACGTCCCCTTTGTTATTGATCCATTTGCTATCAAGAACCTTGACGCTGTTGTGGTAACTCACATTCACCAGGACCACATGTCCAAGGAGCTTGCAGCTCACGTTGTTAACAACAACATGACCACTACTGACGAGAATGGCAAAGAGATCCCAGTTCCCTTTATTGGTCCTAAGGATGCAGTTGACATTTGGGTTGGCTGGGGCGTTCCACGCGAGCAGTGCATTGTTGTTAAGCCTGGCGACCGTATCAAGGTTAAGGACATGGAGATCGTTGCATACGATTCCTTTGACCGCACCATCATCGTTACCACTACTGATACTTCTGAGAACCGTCCAGACCTCTGGGGTAAGTGCCCAATGGACATGGATGAGAAGGCGGTTAACTACCTCTTTGTCACCCCTGGTGGAAACATCTATCACTCCGGTGACTCTCACTACTCCATTTACTTTGCTAAGCACGGTAAAGACATCGCTCAGGAGTTTGGCGGCGTAGACGTCTGCTTTGGCGCTTTTGGCTGCAACCCAATTGGCATCCAGGACAAGATGGAAGCAACCGATATGCTTCGCATGGCTGAGGCTCTTCAGTCCAAGGTTGTTATCCCAATTCACCACGATGTTTGGACTAACTTCCAGGCAGACGTCCAGGAAATCAAGGTTCTTTGGGAAATGCGTAAGGACCGCCTTGACTACAAGTTCCACCCATTCTTCTGGGAGGTCGGCGGCCACTACACCTATCCACAGGATAAGGACCGCTTTGCTTACCATCACGACCGCGGCTTCCATGATTGCTTCGATCACGAGCCAAACGTCCCATTCCGTAGCGTTCTCTAAGGAGCAGTCTCTATGATGCTTAAAGAGCTTCGTGATGAAGTGTATGAAGCAAACATGGACCTGCCAAAGCATGGCCTGGTAGTTTTTACCTGGGGTAATGCTTCTGGACTTGACCGTGAGCGTGGCCTGTTTGTCATCAAGCCATCGGGCGTCTCCTATGAGGAGCTGAGCCCAGAGAACTTGGTTGTCTGCGACTTGGACGGCAATGTTGTTGAAGGCGAGATGAACCCATCTTCTGATACTCCAACTCATGCATGCTTGTATCGTGCATGGGGCGATAAGATCGGCGGAATTGTTCACACTCACTCAACCCACGCTGTTTCTTGGGCACAGGCAGGACGCTCTATTCCTTGCTATGGCACCACACACGCAGACTATTTCTATGGAGATATTCCTTGCGTGCGCAGCCTTACCAAGGACGAGGTAGAAAGCGCATATGAGCTTGAGACCGGAAACGTTATTGTTGAGGGCTTTGCTAACTTGGACCCAATTGCGGTTCCAGGAACGCTCCTTCACAACCACGGTCCTTTCTCTTGGGGTAAAGACGCAATGGCTGCTGTGTATCACGCAGTAGTTATCGAGGAGGTTGCTAAGATGGCAACACTCACCGAGCTCAATAACCCTAAGGTTCAGGAGGCACCACAGTACCTTCAGGACAAGCACTATATGCGCAAGCACGGTCCAAATGCCTACTACGGACAGGGTAATCACTAAAGCCTGTTCAGTGAGTAGAATCTGTTTCAATCAGGCGGTCTTGTATAAGGCCGCCTGTTTTTAAAAGGAGAAGATATGTCCAAGTATCAGCTAGGACTTTACGAGAAGGCCACTCCAACTGATCTTTCTTGGGAAGAGCGCCTCAGCGTAGCAGGGGAGTCTGGCTTTGATTATGTTGAGATTTCCGTTGATGAGTCTGACGCTCGTCTTTCTCGCCTTGAGTGGACTGGTGAAGAGCGTGCGGCAGTCCGTCAGGCAATGGTAAACTCTGGCGTTCGCCTGGGCTCTATGTGCCTTTCTGGTCACCGTAAGTATCCTTTTGGTTCTCGCGATCAGGCTACTCGTGAGCGTGGCCTTGAGATTATGCAGAAGGCGCTTGACCTTGCAGGTGACCTGGGACTTCATACCATCCAACTTGCTGGCTATGACGTGTACTACGAGGACGGCGCAGAGGATACCCGCAAGTACTTTGAGGAAAATCTGGCTAAGGCTGTAGAAATGGCTGCTCAGGCGGGCATTGTTATGGGCTTTGAGACCATGGAGACTCCTTTTATGGATACGGTCGAGAAGGCCATGCATTACGTAAGCCTTATCAACAGCCCATATCTTGGTGTGTATCCCGACGCTGGTAACCTTACTAATGCATCGTTTATTTACGGCAACACCGTTGCTGACGATATTGCTCTTGGTGCAGGTCACATCTTTGCAGCTCACCTCAAAGAGACTGTTGCTGGTGCGTATCGCGAGATTCCATTCTCTACCGGCACCACTGACTACGAGGGAGCTCTGTCGCAGCTTGTTCCTCAGGGCGTCAGGCGCTTTGTTGCAGAGATGTGGTACACCGGCAACGAGAACTGGAAAGAAGATCTTGTCTTTGCTTCCACCTACGTTCGCAGCAAAATTGATAAGGCGTTTGAGGGGTAAACGGCCTTTTTGCACTTGTTTTGGGTTTCTCGCCACAGACGGTACATAAGAATCTGTACAATGTGGATGAGCTCTTTCTTAGTACGACGTACGTTTCCAAACTCGTTTAAGTTTGTACAGGGAAGGATTACACATGAAGTTCTTTATTGACACGGCAGATATCGATGAGATTTCTGAGGCTCTTAGCTGGGGCTGTTTAGCAGGTGTTACTACCAACCCATCGCTGTATGCAAAGATCGGCGGCAAGCTTGCCGACTTTGAGTCTCATATGGTCAAGATTGCTCAGCTTTGCGAGGGACTTCCTGTTTCTGCTGAGTCAACGGCAACAACAACTGAGGGCATGATTGAAGAGGGCCGTCACCTGGCTTCTCTTGCTCCAAATATTGTTGTTAAGCTTCCTATCTGCGCAGAGAGCCTTGCTGCTACCCATCAGCTTGCTTCTGAGGGAATTCGCGTCAACATGACGCTGATCTTCTCGGCACCTCAGGCTCTTCTTGCAGCAAATGCTGGTGCTCGTTATATTTCTCCATTTGTTGGTCGCTTTGATGACATCGGCGAGGACGGTATTGAGCAGCTGGGAACCGTAGTTTCGTGCATTGAGAACTATGCATGGGATAAAAACGTTGATCACACCGTAGAGATTATTACGGCTTCTGTCCGTACGCCAAACCACGTAACACAGGCAGCTCTGCTTGGTGCTGACATTGCAACCGTTCCATTTGGTGCTCTAAAGAAGTGCCTGAAGCACCCTCTGACCGACGCCGGTCTTAAGTCTTTTGAGGCAGACTGGGAAAAGGTTAAGGCTCAGCAATAAATAGTGATTGTGGTACGCCCAGCTTAGGTTGGGCGTACTTGTTTTGAGAGGATGAGAATGGGAACATCTGCATTACCCGAGCGCAACCTCACCGATGATGAGCTCAAGCTTGCAGCTAATACGCTGAGGCGCGATGTCATTGACATGCTCGAGAAAAGCAAGTCAGGTCATCCCGGCGGCTCTCTCAGTGCGGCAGATATTGTGGCTACACTGTTCTTCTCGGGAGTTATGAAGTACAACCACAACAACCCAGAGGATCATACCGAGGATAGGTTCTTCCTGTCCAAGGGTCACGTGGCTCCTGTGCTGTATGCTGCGTACCACCTGCTTGATTGGCTCCACGACGAGGATATGGTTACCCTCCGTCAGCTTGGTAGCCGACTGCAGGGTCATCCAGACTGCCACGCATGTCCTGGTATTGAGGTTTGCTCTGGCTCTCTTGGACAGGGTCTCTCGGTAGCTGCAGGATGCGCTCTGGGACTTTCTATGGACGCTCTTGCAAGCGGCGAGCGCGCCAAGAAGGTATTTGTCCTTCTGGGTGACGGCGAGCTGCAGGAGGGCTCTAACTGGGAGGCATGCATGTTTGCTGCTCACCAGAAGCTGGATAACCTCATTGCCATTGTGGACCTCAACAATCTGCAGATTGACGGCCACGTAACTGACGTGTGCTCTCTTGGCGATATTGACGAGAAGTTCCGTTCCTTTGGCTGGAACGTACTGCGTGTTAACGGTCACGAGGTCACTGAGGTGCGTCAGGCCCTTCTCGCCGCACGAGATGGTCGCGAGGCAGGAAACACCGCGCCTACCGTGATCATTTGCCAGACTGTCAAGGGCAAAGGCGTTTCGTTTATGGAGGACAAGGCTTCCTGGCACGGAAACGCCCCTTCAGCCGAGCAGGCCGACCTTGCGCGAGAAGAACTTGATGCAGCAAGAGAGCTTCTTTTGATTGATCTTCAAGGTGAAGGTAAGGAGGTTGCCAATGTCTAGAGCAACTCGTGAGGCATATGGTCAGACTCTTGTCGAGCTGGTAAACGAGGGTCACGATATCGTGGCCGTTGACGCAGACCTTGCCGGCTCCACTAAACTTGCCGACCTCCAGAAGGCCTTTCCACAGCGCATGGTTGACGTGGGTATTGCCGAGCAGAACATGGTAGGCGTTGCATCTGGACTGGCACTTACGGGACGCACCGTGTTTACCGGCTCGTTTGCCGTGTTTGCAACCGGACGCGCTTACGACCAGATCAGAAACACCGTTTGCGACTCTGGTCTTAACGTGAAGATTTGTCCTACGCACGCAGGCATTACGGTAGGAGAGGACGGCGCTACTCACCAGTCTCTTGAGGACATTGGCATGATGCGTGCCCTCCCTCAGATGCGCGTGCTTGTTCCTGCAGATTACAACGCTACCAAGGCAGCGCTCAGACTTGCTGCCGAGGCCGATGGTCCCTTCTACGTGCGCATGGGTCGTCACAAGGTTGCCGATATCTACGACGAGTCCTTCAAGGGTGGACTGCCTTTTGCAAACGTTCTGCGCGAGGGCGCTGACGTTACCATTGCTGCCTGCGGTGTTGAGGTTGCTCAGGCACTTGCAGCCGCAGATTTGCTGGCAGAGGAGAAGATCTCTGCCGAGGTTATTGACGTGTTCTCCATCAAGCCTTTGGACGAAGAAGTCATTTTGGCATCTGCCGAGAAGACCCGTCATGTGGTAACCGTTGAGGAGCACAACGTGGCAACAGGCCTTGGAGCTGCAGTTGCCGAGCTTCTGGCTGAGCAGCTGCCAACGCCTATGCGCTTTGCTGGTATGCGCACCTTTGGCACTTCTGCTCCTGGTGACGTGCTGCTTTCGCACTTTGGCCTGGACGCTGAAGGTATTGCCGCTCGCGTCAGGGAGTTCTTGCTTTCGTAGACACGTGCGAGAGCTGCAACGGCAACGCCGCAGGTCAGTGGCGCGTGCGAGCGCAACGACGGCAACGCTGCAGGTCAGTGGCATGTGCGGTTCGCAGGTTGCAAGTGATTTCTACCCGGTATCCATTTCGTGTGGATGCCGGGTTTCTTGTGCGGATACGCTGCTAGTGGACGGGTTTCTCGCCAGGTGGGCGGTGCGAGCCCGGAGTGAGCCTGCTGCGCGCCTGATGCGCGCCTGATTTTCTCGCCATGTCTGAACGATTTGCCGGAAAAGTACACCATATCTGAGCCATTTGCCGGTTTTTCTCGTCATGTCTGAGTAAATTTACTCAGACATGATGCAGCTTTCTGGCTCAAAAATTCAGGGCCACGCAGTCTATCTTTTACGCGCCTGATTTCTGCAAAGAATCTGTAAATTTTGCCTAAAAGCATAAAAGAATCGGTGGATTTGCCTGATTTCTGCAAAGAATCGGTGCTGTAAATACAGATTCTTTGCACTTTTCAGGCGCGCGATGGAGAGAAGAGCGCTTGGCGAGAAACTCGTGCACTTGGGTGTGGATTCGCGGTACTTCTCGGCATGAAAAAAGACCTGGCACCGTATGGTACCAGGTCTTTTGTGATTGCATGTTAGCTTGCTGTGTCAGCTGTAACTGAACTGCGAGCCAAAGCTACGCCAGGCGAAACCGGCGGACTAGCCGAGGTGCTTGGTGATGGAAGCAGCTGCTACCTTACCTGCGCCCATTGCAAGAATGACGGTTGCAGCACCGGTTACGATGTCGCCACCAGCCCAGATGCGAGGATCGGATGTACGGCCCTCTTCGTCGGCCTCAATGTAGCCCCACTTGTTGAGCTTGATATCGCCAATCATCTTTGCGAATGGGTTAGCGTTAGTGCCGATTGCAGAAATTGCAACGTCGCAAGGAATGTCCTCGATAGCACCCTCGATAGCAACTGGACGACGACGTCCGTCAGCGTCAGGCTCGCCGAGCTCCATCTTCTGGACGCGAACTGCGCAAACTGCGCCATCCTCGCCAGCGACAAACTCGAGAGGGGAGACGAGAGGAAGAACCTCAACGCCCTCAGCCTTTGCGTGATGCAGCTCTGCACGACGAGCAGGCATCTCTTCCTCAGTACGACGGTAAGCAATGATTGCACGCTCTGCGCCAAGACGCTTAGCAGTACGGACAGCGTCCATAGCAACGTTGCCGCCACCAAAGACAACGACGTTCTTACCGTGCTTGGTTGGAGTGTCATACTCAGGGAAGTTGTTAGCCTTCATGAGGTTAACGCGGGTGAGGTACTCATTTGCAAAGAAGACGTTAGGCAGGTTCTCGCCAGGGATGTTGAGAAGCTTTGGAAGGCCAGCGCCTGTAGCAATGTAGATTGCGTCAAAGCCCTGCTCAAAGAGCTCGTCTGCATCGGTGATACGACCGACAACAGAGTTGTACTCAAACTTAACGCCCAGCTCCTGGAGGCCGTCAATCTCGCGCTTAACAACAGCCTTTGGAAGACGGAACTCAGGAATACCGTAAACCAGAACGCCGCCGCCGGTGAAGAATGCCTCAAAGACGGTAACGTCAAAGCCGTTACGAGCAAGCTCGCCAGCGCAAGCAATACCGGAAGGACCGGAGCCTACAACTGCAACCTTCTTGCCGTTCTTTGGAGCGATAGCTGGCTTGGAAGCAAGCTCTGGCTGGTCACCAAGGAAGCGCTCGAGCTGACCAATAGCAACTGGTTCGCTGCGCTTACCCATGATGCAGACGCCCTCGCACTGGTTCTCCTGTGGGCAAACACGACCACAAACTGCAGGAAGCATGGAGGACTCGCGGATGATGTCAAGACCGCGACCAAACTCCTCTGCACGGATAGCCTCGATGAAGCGAGGAATGTTGATGTTTACAGGGCAGCCCTGAACGCACAGTGGATTCTTACAATCCAGGCAGCGGTTTGCCTCTGCAATTGCCATCTCTTTAGTGAAACCCTTGTCGACAGGGCGGAAGTCTTGTGCGCGCTCTTCAGCTGGCTCTTCGTTGTCAGCTGTACGAGGTGCCTTGACGTTTGGAATATAGCGACCGTTTACTTGTGGCATGCGCACCTCGTCTCCTCGTAAGCCTTGATGGACTGGCCTTCCTCGGTGAGGTAGGCTGCCTGACGTGCGCGAAGGTCGTTCCAGTCAACCTTGGTTGCGTCAAAGTCAGGACCGTCAACACAAGCAAACTTGGTCTCGCCGCCAACCTCAACACGGCAGCAACCGCACATACCAGTGCCGTCAACCATGATTGGGTTCAGGGAAGCGATGATAGGTGTGTCGTACTTCTCAGCAGTGAGAGTGGAGAACTTCATCATAGGAACTGGGCCAACGCAGAATACGCGGTCGACCTGCTTGTCCTGCAGAAGACGCTCGAGAGGTGCAGTTACAACGCCCTTCTCGCCAAGAGAGCCGTCGTCTGTGGTGATGTGGATGTGATCGTCGTCCAGAATGGAACGGAACTGATCCTCAAGCAGCAGCAGCTCTTTGGTACGAGCGCCCATGATTGCGTGGACCTCGCGGCCAGCTGCTACGAGCTGACGAGCAACAGGGAAGGCGATAGCCAGGCCAACGCCGCCGCCGATAACTGCCCATTTGCCCTCGCCCATCTCGGTAGGCTCACCCAGAGGACCAGTGACGTCCTGCAGGAAATCACCAACCTCGTAGGTAGAAAGCATCCTGGTGGTCTTGCCGATTACCATGAAGATAAACTCGACCCAACCCTCCTCAGGATTCCAATCCGCAAAGGTAAATGGAACGCGCTCGCCACACTCATTTGCGCGGACCATCAGGAACTGACCAGCATGTGCATGCTTGGCCATCTGTGGTGCCTCGATGCGGAACTTGAAGACCTTCTCGGAGAACTGAGTCTTTTCGAGGATCTTATACATTCAGCGGTACTCCTCTCCTAACACAATAAAACTGCGAGTGAGTTGACGCGCCGCACAACAGCGTGCCTTCTGGCGAGAAGACAGTAGCAGGTGACGCATGTATCTCACGCATACGAGGTCTGGGTAACCCCGTATTCGCAAACAACATATCTATTGTACTATTTGCGCATGATTCAAGACATGAGTAATTCATGAATGAGCATAAATATTTCGTAGAATGTTTTGCCTGCTAGCTGCGGAGGGCGAGAAACCCGGTGGGCTTGCGGCGCGACGACACGCGGAGGGGCGCGGTGACCGCTAGCTGCGGAGGTGCTGTGACGCGTGAGGACCGCTAGCTGCAAAGGAGCTGCTCTATCTGATCGGCGGCCATTTGTGCGGTGACCAGAAAGTCTTCCAGGTTGTTTCCCTTGAGCTCGCGCAGAACGTAGTCTGCCACCGGCATCTTTCCAGGAGGGCGACCGATGCCAAACTGCAGGCGCATAAAATCCCTGGTCTGGAGCTTGTCGGCGATAGAGCGCAGGCCATTATGCGAGTTGAGCCCGCCGCCTTCTTTGAAGTTGAGCTGTCCCTCTGCAAGGTCAACCTCGTCGTGAACGACCAGGATTTGCGCAGGTTGAAGGTGGTGCGCACGAGCAAGTTTAGAGAGGGGACCGCCGCTGGTGTTCATGAAGTCCTGAGGTTTGGCCAGGAGTACACGGCGTTTCTCGCCAGACGCAGCGCCAGGAGCTGCGGGAAGAGTGATCTCTGCGACTTGGCAGCCTGCCTCACTTTTCCAGTACGAGACATTGTGGCGCTCAGCAAGGGCATCGACGACGGCAAAACCGGCATTGTGCCTGGTGCGCGCGTATTTCTCGCCAGGATTTCCCAGGCCCGATACAAGCACAATTTTGTTACCGTGCATTGAATTTCCTCCCGTTTGAGATGTGTACGTTTATGATGGTAAGGGAAAACGACAGGTTCGACCAGCGTGAACTGAGCTCGCGGTTGGTAGCCTAGCGGCGGCGCGCGTGACGTGCAGCGATCGGCGCGCGGTGAGCAGCGTGCGGTGAGCAGCGTGCGGGGCATGCGGCGTTCAACTGAGGTGCGGAGGCAAAATGAAGAAGATTCTGGTTACCGGATTTGAGCCTTTTGGTGGCGAGAAAATCAATCCAGCTTGGGAGGCCGTGAAGGCGCTGCCCGAGACTATTGGCGGTGTCCAGGTGATAAAACTGCACGTACCTGTTGAGTTTGGCGCTGGCGCTCAGAAGGTTATCGACGCGCTTGAAGCGGAGCGTCCCGAGATTGTGCTTTGCGTGGGCCAGGCGGGTGGAAGAAGCAAGATTACGCCCGAGTTTGTGGGCATCAACTGGGCTCACGCGCGAATTCCCGACAACGCGGGCAAGCAGCCGCTTTCGCAGCGCATCATCGACGGCGCTCCCGACGCGTATTTTGCGTCGCTGCCGGTAAACGCTATGGTGGCTGCCATGAACCAGGCGGAGATCCCCGCGGCGGTCTCGTACACTGCGGGAACGTACGTCTGCAACGATGTCATGTATCAGGTCCTTCACGCGTTGGACACAAGGTTTCCGGAGACTCGCGGCACGTTTCTGCATGTACCGTTCGCAACGGAGCAGGTTGTCGAGAAAAACGCTGCAGCCGCCGAGAAGGCTGACACTGGCGAGAAGGGCTTCGCTGCAGGCGAAAAGGCTGGCACTGGCGAGAAGACCCGCCAGGTTCCAAGCATGTCGCTGGAGATGATGACTCGCGGACTGCAGGTTGCGCTGGAAGCGGCGCTTGCAAACGACGTTGACCTCGCGGATTATGAAAGCGGAACAACCTGCTAGATTGCGCGCCGCTTACAGTGCGCCTGCAAGTGCACGGGTTTCTCGCCACACGCGCCCTTCTCGCAAGATGAGTTGTGATAGCGCGATTTTCTCGCCAAGTGCGCCTGAAAAGTGCAAAGATTCTGTATTTGAGGTACAGATTCTTTAACAAAATCAGGCAAATCCACAGATTCTTTTACACTTTTAGGCAAAATTTACAGATTCTTTGATGAAATCAGGCGCGTGAAAGATAGGCTACGTGGCCCTGAATTTTGAGCCTGAAAGCTGCACCATGTCTGAGTGAATTTACTCAGACATGGCGAGAAAATCAGGCACACTCCTGTCCGCAGCAGGCTCGCCCCGCGCGCGAACCGGGCCGCATCAGGCTCGCCCGCGCGCGACCCGGGTTCGCACCGCCCGCCTGGCGAGAAACCCGGTCCACTCTCAGCGTTTCCGCACAAGAAACCCGGTATCCACACGAAATGGATACCGGGTTGAAATCACTCGCAACCTGTGGCCGCGCGCCGCTGACCTGCGGCGTTACAGGTTGAAGTCGCCACCGAAGATGTCGGAGACAGGGCGGTCGGTGTAGACAGCGTAGATTGCCTCAGCAATCTCGTTTGCGATGGTAATCGTCTTGATCTTGGAGCCTTCCTGGTTTGCTGCTGCACAAGGAATTGCGTCGGTAACCACGCACTCCTCGATAGGAGCGTTGTTGAGGCGCTCAATTGCAGGACCAGAGAAGACGCCGTGGGTAGCGCAGACGTAGATGTCGCCCGCACCCATTTCCTTCAGCTTAACAACGGAAGCGCAGAGGGTACCTGCGGTGTCAATCATGTCGTCGTTAACGATGCAGGTCTTGCCCTTGATGTCGCCAATGATGCCCATAACAGCACTCTCGTTGTGGCGAGGACGGCTCTTATGTGCAATAGCAAGGCCGCAGTCCAGGTAGTCGGAAAGCTTCTTAGCTGCTTTTGCGCGACCCATATCAGGGGAGACAACAACGGTATTCTCCCAGTCAAATGGCTTGTTCTTAAAGTAATCGCCCAGAAGGTAGAGAGCGGTTAGGTGAGAAACAGGAATGTCAAAGAAGCCCTGGATCTGGCCCTGGTGCAGGTCAAGGGTGATAACGCGGTCAACGCCAGCGTTCTCAAGCAAGTTTGCCATCAGGCGAGCGGTAATAGGCTCGCGAGCAGCAGCTTTGCGATCCTGACGAGCATATGCGTAGTGAGGGATAACTACGGTAAAGCTGTTGGCAGATGCGCGCTTTGCAGCGTCAGCAACAATCAGCGTTTCCATAACCAGGTCGTTGACGTTGACACCTGCCAAAGACTGAATGAAGAAGACCTCGTCGCCGCGGACAGACTCGTCAAAGCGAGCGTAGATTTCTCCGTTAGCAAACTTCTCGAGGAGAAGACCTTGTAGCTCTAGGTGAAGAATGTCTGCAACTTTACGAGCCAGTTCAGGGTTGCCTGTACCGGTGTAGAGCTTGATGTTTCTAGCAACTAATAGCGGATCACTCAGGTTCTCGAACATCTAGTCCTCTTTCTCAAGCTTGTGACGCCTCTGGGCGGCGTATCCCTCAACAATTTTCTGCTCAGAGCGCTCGAGTGCAAGCGCGTCTGCTGGTACATCCTTTGTAATGCACGAACTTGCCCCCACAAGTGCGCCATCACCAATTGAGACGGGTGCCACCATCATGGTATCGGATCCAACAAAGACGTTGTTACCGATGCGTGTCTTGAACTTGTGATAACCGTCGTAATTGCATGTAATTGAACCTGCACCAATATTGACGCCAGAGCCCATAGTTGTATCACCAATGTAGGAGAGGTGAGGAACCTTGGAACCCTCGCCGATAGTTGAATTTTTGATCTCAACGTGGGTGCCTGCCTTGGCGTGAGGCATGAGGTGTGTGCCTGGGCGCAGGTACGCGCGAGGACCGCAGGTGGCAAAGTCGTCTACCTGTGCGTTGATAGCAACAGTCTCATCAATAACAGCGTCGTTACCAACAATCGTATCGGTCAGACGAGTGTTAGGACCTACCACGCAATTCTCGCCAATCGAGGTCTTGCCGTAGAGCATAGTCTGTGGGAGAACCTCGGTGTCCATACCAAGTGTGACCTCGGGACCAATCCAGACGGAAGTTGGGTCCAGCATGGTGACACCCTGGCTCATCCAGTGCTCGTTGATGCGCTCCTGCATGATGCGGGTAGCAACGGCAAGCTCGGAGCGGGAATTGACGCCCAGCGCCTCTTTGTAGTCGTCAACGTGGACGGCAGCAACAGGCTCGCCCTGGCTGACGTAAAGGCCCACCATGTCGGTGATGTAGTACTCGCCCTGCACGTTGTCATTGCCGAGAAGATCGATGTTTGCGGTCAGTCTTCCGCCACAGAAGCAGTACACGCCGACGTTGCATTCACGTTCTTGCTCGCGCTGCTCAGGCGTGGCGTCTTTGTGCTCAATAATGGCAGTTACCTGTCCGTTAGAAGAAATGACGCGACCATATCCGGTTGGATCTGGTGGCGTCATCGTAAGTACGGTACATGCGTTGTGGTGAGCTTTAGTTTCTGCAACAAGGTCCAGAATAGACTGTGCGCGCAACAGAGATGCGTCACCGTTGATAACAACAACGGGTCCCTTGAAGCCACCAAGAGCTTCCTTTACAACCTTGACGGCGTGGCCGGTGCCAAGACGCTCAGTCTGGGCAACATACTCAAGGTTAGGGAAGCAAGAAAGTGCAGATTTAACCTCGTCAGCGTGGTTACCAACAACCACAATGACGCGGTCAGCGCCAGCAGAAATTGCAGCGTTGACACTCCACCAAACGATGGGTTTATCTAGTAATTTGTGCACAATCTTAGGGTGGTGGGACTTCATGCGCGTTCCCTCGCCTGCAGCGAGGACAATCGCAGTAAGTGGCATACGTAAGCCTCCAAAGTACTTCGTATTACTCGATACGAGTGCGTCCCTACACAAAAGTTGCGTAAAAAATGGCTGGGGTAGTAGGATTCGAACCCACATTCCAGGCACCAAAAACCCGTGTCCTAACCGTTGGACGATACCCCAATGTAATCACTACGTTGGTTTTGTCCGCAACTCTATTAAGTGTATCAGCTTAGCGAGGCAAATGCTCCACAAATTGCATCAAGAACAAGAACTGCTAAAGTCTGCGCATCTGCGGTAGTAAATGAACCGTCAACGTTTGTTCCTTCTGGCAGCACAATCTTGATAGGGGAGCCCGTTGCATCAGCAGACTCAATAGCAGTGCGAAGTCTTGCTGGCAGCGTCTCGTTCTCCTCCATGGAAACAGAGCCAATACCCACCTGTCCGCGAGCGGGCATACTTGGGGCATAAGCCGTGGTCAGAACCAAAACGGTAGCTGCATCAGTAGGAGAGTCAGCGCGATCAATCATGGTCATGCCGCTTGCCTCGGTAGTTGCCTTAGAAAGGTTATACACGCGGGCAGCCACGTTTCTAGAGATAGGATCTTCTCCCGTAATAGCAATGCAGGTGGTTTCAAGAACGTTAGCTGCGCGAGCAAAGCCCATAGGACCCTGTGGATGAGGGCCTTTTGCCTGCTTACCAGACCAAACGTGACGCAGACGCTCAATAGCGTCGAGGGTATCCTGGAATGCCATACCGTCAGCAAGCTCGCCGACGCTTTCCTGGAAGAGCTTAACGGCCGCCTCGGTGTGAACACCGTAATGGCCATCAACTTTTCCGCACGAGAAACCCAAGATGTTGAGACGCTCTTGGAGCTGACGCACGTCATTGCCGTGGAAGTTAGGAAGACGAAGATAGAGGGTTCTGTCTCCTAGCTCATAGCCCTCATCGACCATGATTGCCCAGGTAGAGGCATCTACTTCTTCTCCAAGAGAAAGGTCATGGTCAAGCCTAAAGCGCGCAACGGCGCGAGCAGTTGACTTGCCAAACGTGTGGCTCTGGCGCTCATCGTCTTCGATGGTGTAGCCAAGCTTTACGAGGCGTTCCTGAATGTCTTCAACGGCAGCACCGGTGCTACCAGGAGTAATTGGATCCATAATTACCTTTCTCGGTTCACAAAGAAGTCTGCCATAGACAAAAGTGTGTCGCGAGCGTCTTCAGTAAGTATCACGTTTTCAAGCACGTGCTTTGCCTCATCAATTAAGGCAAGAGCGTGCGAGCGGACAAATTTTATCGCATTAGCGCTTTCCATAAGTTCCACAGCGCGCTGAAGCTCCAAAGTATTGGTAGTATGCGCAGAAAGTATGGAGACAAGCTCTGTCTTTTCTGCTGGGCCAAGATGCTCGAGCGCGTAGACCACCGCGAGCGTGCGCTTGCCTTCAGTGATGTCTGACCTAAAATCTTTGCCCTGTACCTGGGCGTTTCCGACCAGGTTAAGAAGATCGTCTTGCAGCTGGAAGGCAAGACCTATCTTAAGGCCAAAATCCTTGAGAGCATCAAGCGTTTTCTGGTCAGCGCCGCCGATGAGTGCGCCTAGTACCAGGGGATATGCAGCAGAGTAATAGGCGGTTTTGGAGAGCGCCATAAAAAGATACTGCTCAGAGGTAACATCCCAGCGCTCGTTTTGAGCCCAACCAAGGTCAAGCGCCTGACCTTCAAGGGTGTGCTCCTGCATGGCGAGAAGGGCGTCGATAACGCGAATTTTTAGCTGGTCAGAGAGGTGATCGGCTACGGTAACGCGTCTGACAACATTGACCAGCGCAGAATCACCAACGTTGATGGCAAGTCCAGTGCCAAGTGTCTTGTAGAGGCACTTCTCGCCACGGCGCAGCTCTGATTTGTCTGCGATGTCATCGTGGATAAGGGCAGCCGACTGGAAGTCCTCGATTGCGCAGGCCACAGGCAGAGCGGCTTCTGCTGAGCCACCAACTGCCTCGGCGCCTAGGCAGCACAGGACCGGGCGCACGCGCTTGCCGCCGCTCGCGCTGAAGTGAGCGAGTGGCTGGTAGAGGTAGGTGTTCAGGTCCGCGCGGGTGCGCTCTGAGGGCGCCGCCGTGGACGCCGCTGCCGCGGGCGCCGCGGGTACCGTGGGTGCCGCGGGGAGTCCGCGCATGATCTCTGCCTCAACGGCAGGAAGCTTTTGTGTGAGGTAGTCGGCGAAGTTCACGGAAGTCCTAGCCGCGATAGCCGTCTGGGTTCATCGACTGCCACTTCCAGGAGTCGCGGCACATGTCGGCGAGGTCGTACTGAGCCTTCCAGCCAAGCAAGTCAGCAGCTTTCTGGCAGTCTGCGTAGTTAGTTGCAACGTCACCTGCGCGGCGAGGCTCAATAACGTAAGGAATCTCTTTGCCGCAAGCCTTTGAGAACGCCTTGATAACGTCAAGTACCGAGCTACCAGTGCCAGTGCCCAGGTTGAAGATTTCAACTCCCGTGCGGCCAGCCATCCATTTAAGTGCAGCTACGTGGCCGGAGCCAAGGTCGCAAACGTGGATGTAGTCGCGAACACCCGTGCCATCTGGGGTGTTGTAGTCGTCGCCAAAGACGTGAACAGCTTCGCGCTTACCCACAGCAACTTGAGCCACATAAGGTACCAGGTTGTTTGGAATACCTGCAGGATCTTCTCCGATGAGGCCCGACTGGTGAGCACCAATAGGATTGAAGTATCTCAGCAGGACAATATTCCACTCTGGATCTGCGGTGTGAACATCGGTGAGGATCTGCTCAATCATCCATTTAGTCCAGCCATAAGGGTTGGTTGCGTTCTTCTTGGGACTTTGCTCGGTTAGAGGAAGGCTATCTGGGTCTCCATAAACCGTTGCTGAACTCGAGAAAATAATTGACTTACAACCGTGGTTTCTCATGACATCAAGAAGGGTGAGGGTATTGCCCAGGTTGTTTGTGTAGTACTCGATAGGCTTGGTAACAGACTCGCCAACGGCCTTGAAGCCAGCGAAGTGAATGACAAAGTTAATGGCGTGCTCGTCAAAGATGTGGTTGAGTGCATCTGCATCGTTGACGTCTGCCTCGTAGAACGAAAGGCGCTTAGCGTTCTTTTCTCCTACAATGGTTTTGATGCGATCGATAACCTTTGCCGAAGCATTGGAAAGGTCATCAACAATTACGGCCTCGTAGCCAGAATTGAGCAGTTCAACAACGGTGTGGCTGCCAATAAAGCCCGCGCCACCGGTGACAAGTACGCAGGAATTTTGTGGAATCAGAGCGTCAGACATATCAATCCTTTCGTGGACTTATATCGTCATAAGTATACGGCTTTTCTGCGAAGCGTTGTGCGGTGCGAGCGCACGGGTTTCTCGCCAGATGCGCGTGAGGGCGCACGGGTTTCTCGTCGCACAAGTCCTTCTTCTATTGTGAGCCTGACTTTCACTGCGTCCGCCTGAAAAGTGCAAAGAATCTGTATTTGAGGCACCGATTCTTTAACAAAATCAGGCAAATCCACCGATTCTTTTACTTATTTAGGCAGAAGTTACAGATTCTTTGCAGAAATCAGGCACGTTCTAACTGGGGTGCTGTCTCCAAATTTTGCGAGCCTGAAAACCCCACCATGTCTGAGTAAATTCGCTCAGACTTGGCGAGAAAAACCGGCAAATAGCTCAGATATGGTGCGCTTTTCCGGCAAATCGTTCAGACTTGGCGGGAAAATCAGGCTCCATAAGAGCGTCCATAGAACCAACCTTGAAATCAGAGTTACGTCTAGAAAAGTCCGCCTAAAAAGTGCAAAGAATCTGTATTTGAGGTACCGATTCTTTGACAAAATCAGGCAAATCCACCGATTCTTTTACTTATTTAGGCAGAAGTTACAGATTCTTGGTAGAAATCACTTGCAACCTGTGTGCGCACGCGGCGCTGACCTGCAGCGTTGCCGCCTCTGCGCTCGCACCTTACTTGAAGTACTCGACGCCGCCTTCAATGAGGGGCTGGAACTGGTCGCCAGCAGTGAGTTCAGGGATGTTCTTGTAGAGGCCCGCACCGGAGCGCTCCGTGTGACCCATCTTGCCCAGGATGCGACCATCGGGGCTGGTAATGCCCTCGATAGCCAGGACGGAGCCGTTAGGGTTAACGGAGAAGTCCATGCTTGGAGCACCCGCTGCGTCAACGTACTGCGTTGCGATCTGGCCGTTAGCCTTCAGCGTCTCAAGCAGCTCGTCGGAGGCAACAAAACGACCTTCTCCGTGGCTGATTGCGATGGTGTGGATGTCGCCAAGTGCGCACTTGGAGAGCCATGGCGACATCGTGGATGCAACGCTGGTACGGACAAGCTGGCTCTGGTGGCGGCCGATGGTGTTGAACGTCAGCGTTGGGCAGGTGTCATCCATGGGTCGGATATCGCCGTAAGGAACAAGGCCCAGCTTGATGAGTGCCTGGAAGCCGTTGCAGATGCCCAGCATAAGGCCATCACGCTGCTGCAGAAGCTCGCGAACAGCCTCGGTAACCTGAGGTGCGCGGAAGAGGGCGCAGATAAACTTAGCTGATCCGTCTGGCTCGTCTCCGCCAGAGAAACCGCCTGGAATCATGACAATCTGGCTTTTCTTGATGGACTCTGCCAGCGCATTTGCGGACTCAACAATGTCCTGAGGTGTCAGATTGTTAATGACCAGCGTGGTTGGATCAGCGCCCGCACGCTCAAAGGCACGCGCAACGTCGTACTCGCAGTTGTTACCTGGGAATACGGGGATGATGACGCGTGGGCGAGCAGGTGCGATAAGGGCTGGGCCAGCATAGGAGTGTCGTGTGGATGCACCGTCGAAGCTGATTTTCTCCACAGCCTCGTCGGAGCCTCCGCGGTACGGGAAGACCTCCTCAAGTGGGCGCTCCCATGCTTCCTGAAGCTCGGAGAGGTCGATCTTCTCGCCACACGCGCTGAAAGCGTACTCGGACGTGGTGACGCCCAGAGGAGCCACGCATACGCCGTCGACGTCGTCAACGGATACGCCGTCTGCCAGCTCAACGATGAAGGCACCGTAGGTTGGCGAGAAGAGCGCGTCGGCAGAAATCTCTGGGACCAGCTCAACGCCCAGCTTGTTGCCCAGGCAACTCTTGAAGAGAGCCTCGGCCACGCCGCCGTAACCTGGTGTGGTGATGGCAAGCGCACTCTTGGACTGGACCAGGGTGCTGACCAGCTTGTATGCGGTGAGCAGGGACTCGTTATCGGGGAGAAGGCCGCTCTCGTCGTAGGACGGGACAATGGAGATAAGCCTGTGACCTGCACCTTTGAACTCGTTTGAGACAATCTTGTCTACCTTGGTAAGGCCGGTAGCAAACGAAACCAGCGTTGGTGGAACGTCCAGGTCCTCAAAGGTACCGGACATGGAGTCCTTGCCTCCGACAGCAGCAAGACCAAGGTTGACCTGTGCCATCAGTGCACCAAGAAGGGCCGCTGCTGGCTTGCCCCAACGGTTTGGATTCTGACCGAGCTTCTCGAAGTACTCCTGGAAGGTGAGGTAGAGGTCCTGGTACTTAAAGCCGGTAGCAACCAGCTTGGAAACGGACTCAACAACAGAGAGGTAGGCGCCGCGGAACTGGTCGGCTTCCATGAGGTAGGGGTTAAAACCCCAAGCCATGCCCGAGACCGTATTGGTCTGACCCATAACAGGAAGCTTAGCCACCATAGAAAGGGCAGGGGTCAGCTGGCGAGCGCCACCGAATGGCATGAGGACGGTACCTGCGCCAATGGTAGAGTCAAAGCGCTCAGAGAGACCCTTGTTAGATGCAACGTTTAGATCGCGTACCAGTGAGTGGAGTTTCTCGCCAAGAGTTGTGCCTGCCCAGGTGCGCTGGTAGGCAAGAGGCTTGGCCAGGCGCACGGTGATTGATTTAGGTGCGCCGTTTGAGGCGAGAAATGCGCGGCTAATGTTGACAATCTTCTGACCGCGCCAACGCATGACCAGGCGAGGGTCCTCGGTGACTGTTGCCACAATGGTTGCCTCGAGGTTTTCTTCGCGGGCGTATGCGCAGAACTGATCGACGTCTTTTGCCTCAAGCGCAACGGCCATGCGCTCCTGAGACTCGGAGATTGCCAGCTCAGTGCCATCAAGGCCGTCATACTTCTTAGGAACAGCATCCAGGTTGACGTCAAGGCCGTCAGCAAGCTCGCCAATAGCAACAGAGACACCGCCTGCACCAAAGTCGTTGCAGCGCTTAATGAGCTTGCAAGCGTCTTCACGGCGGAAGAGGCGCTGAAGCTTGCGCTCAACAGGAGCGTTGCCCTTCTGGACCTCGGCGCCGTCGCGCTCAATGGAGCCAGCATCGTGTGCCTTTGAAGAGCCGGTTGCACCGCCAATGCCATCGCGACCAGTGCGGCCGCCGAGAAGAACGATGATATCGCCATCTTCTGGACGCTCGCGGCGGACGTGGCTTTGAGGAGTTGCGCCTACAACAGCACCAATCTCCATGCGCTTTGCAACGTAGCCTGGATGATAGAGCTCAGAAACCTGGCCGGTAGCAAGGCCAATCTGGTTACCGTAGCTGGAATAACCTGCAGCTGCCGTGCGAACAATGGTGCGCTGAGGAAGCTTTCCAGGAAGTGTCTGGGAAACAGGAACGGTTGGGTCTGCAGCGCCTGTGACGCGCATTGCCTGGTAAACGTAGCTGCGGCCAGAAAGAGGATCGCGGATAGCACCGCCGATGCAGGTTGCTGCACCACCAAAAGGCTCAATCTCGGTTGGATGATTGTGAGTCTCGTTCTTGAAGAGGAAGAGCCAGTCTTCATCTTTACCGTCAACGTCTACCTTTACCTTTACGGTACAGGCGTTGATTTCTTCTGACTCATCAAGATTAGTGAGGACGCCCTTCTCGCGAAGGTACTTTGCACCAATAGTTGCCATATCCCAAAGAGACACGGCTCGGTCTTCTCGCCCAAGCTCTTTGCGCATGGAGAGATACTTCTCAAACGCGGCCTTTACCAGGTCATCATCAATCTGAACGCCGGTAATTCCAGTGTTAAAGGTGGTGTGGCGGCAGTGGTCAGACCAGTAGGTATCAATGACGCGAATCTCAGTGATGGTGGGATCGCGCTGCTCATCGGTGAAGTACTGCTGGCAGAAGGTGAGGTCAGCCAGATCCATGGCAAGACCGTGAGAAGCAATGAACTCCTTGAGGCCGTCCTGGTCAAGAGCGTTAAAGCCCTCAAGAATCTCTACGTCTGCAGGCTCTGGAATGGAGATCTTGAGAGTCTCGGGCAGCTCAAGGGAAGCCTCGCGAGCCTCAACGGGGTTGATGAGGTAGTTCTTGATGGCGGTAACGTCTGCCTCTGTGAGGTTTCCGGTTAGCACGTAAAGGCGAGCAGAGCGCACAAGTGGACGCTCTCCCTGGCTGATGAGCTGCACACACTCAGCTGCAGAGTCTGCGCGCTGGTCAAACTGGCCAGGCAAAAACTCAACAGCAAACGTATGAACAGCCGCACCTTCAGAAGAGAACTCTGGCATGGTACGGCTGGCAAGATCGGACTGTGGCTCTGAAAAAACGGCGGGGATGCAGGACTCAAAGAGTTCTTCTGAAATTCCCTCAACATCGTAGCGGTTAAGCAGGTCAATGCGTTGTAACTCGGTAATACCAAGAAGGTCTTTCACTTCTTTGAGCAGGGCTTTTGCCTCGCCCTCGAAACCAGATTTTCTTTGGACGTAGACGCGCAGGACCATGGGGCCACCTTTCAATGCAAGCCTTGAACGCTTTTACTGGCTTTATTGTACGTTACTTAGGTGGCCAAATTGGCGGTTGTCGAGAAAAGAAAAACGGGTTGTAACAGAGCGTTAAAAATACAAATTATTTAGTTAAAAGTTTTACGTTGGAAGGTTTTTCGCCAGTACGCTTAAGCCAGCGTGCTTTACGCCAGCACAAAGATAAAGGCGATAAAACAAACGGTTACGCCCAAGGCAATTGCCTCGCGAGCGCCAAAGGTCGGCTGATGCCAACGCGTGCGAGAAGCCCCTGCTACATAGTGTCGAGCGTCAAGTGCCTTAGAAAGGTTGTTGGCATGTCTGAGCGAGCTGGCCAGAAGCGCTACCACAATGGAGAAGGTCGCACGGAGTCTATTGGGCAGCGAACCTGAAGCAACGTCTCCTGCGCGAGCAGTTTGAGCCTCTGAAATAGATACAGCGTCGCCCGCAAGCGTTGGAATAAAGCGCAGCATAAGCGAGAAAATCATGGCAATTTCTTTGCCGGGAAGACCAATCTTAGAAAGTGGCGAGCATGCTGTTTCAAAGGCGTTGCCTAGATCCGTTTGAGTTGTGGTAAGCAGGAGTAGTGCGCCCATTAAAATTGCAGCTAAAATGCGTACGGGGTAGAGAAAAGCACTCCATGCTCCCACATCAGTGATGGTAAAGATTGACCAAGAGACAAGCACAGTTCCTTCTCGCGTAAGCAACAGATTGAAAAGCGAGAGAAAGATGAGCAGCCAGGCAAGTGGGATGATTGACACAAGTACCTGTTTGACGGGGATTTTTGCGAGTGCCAGCAGGCAGAGCACGCCTACTACCAGCAGTGCAAGCTGTGGTGCATTGCGGATAAAAAATGTTGCGAGCATCAAAAGGAGTGCAGCCAGGCACTTGACGTTGGGATTAAGCCTATGGAGGGGTGAATTCCCGCGATAGTACTGCCCCACAGAAATCTTAAGCGCCATAGCAACCTCCTTGTGAGAGGTCGTTGGTCTTTGTGGCGCTGGCTCGCGCGTCGTCAGAGTTGGTCGGCAACGCAGCAACCAGCGCATCTACCAGCTCAGATAGAGTCAGAGGTTCTCCAAGGTTGATTCCCGTAGCGCGGGACAGACGTTGTGCCCAAATAAGCGCATGAGGAATGCCTAGACCAAGTTCTTGGAATTCTGCCTCTGAGAAATGAGTAAATGTTTGATAGGGCGTACCAGAGAACACCAGGTCACCCTCATGAAGCACGATAATCTGGTCGGTTTCTGCCGCATCCTCCATCGAGTGCGTGAGCTCAATGACGGTGCAGCCGTCCTCAAGAACGGCGTTGATAATTTTTCTGAGCTCAGAGCAATAGTGGGGATCAAGTCCGCTGGTAGGCTCATCGAGCACAAGCACCTTTGGCTGCATCGCAATAACACCTGCAAGCGCGCAAAGTCTCTGCTGACCGCCAGAAAGCTCAAAAGGGGATGCATCTGCCTTGTGAGAAAGGCCCACAAGTTCCAGAGCAGCATTCACAGCGCTTATGACATCGCAGGCAGAAAGACCCAGGTTAGTGGGGCCAAATGCCACGTCTTCTGCAACCGTTTGTGCAAAAAGTTGGCGCTCCGGTCGCTGCATGACGTAGCCAACAATGCCGTGAAGTTTTCTGCGATTTTGCTTCTGTCGAGTATCCAAACCAGTCACATAGAGGCTGCCTGTGTCAGGCGTATCAAGTGCGCAAATCAAGCGAGCCAGGGTAGATTTTCCTGAACCAGTGGAGCCAATCACGGCAACATGCGAGCCTTTTTGCACGTCAACCGAGATGTTTTTGAGCACGGGTTTCTGGTACGAGAACGTCACGTCGCGTACGGAAACCGCTGCTGGCTCGGACACGCTGTCGGCTGTAGCCACGCCGTCACAACCCGCAGCCATCGCGTCGCAGCTTCCAGCCACGCTGCCCTTCTCGCCTCGCGACCCCGTGGCGAGAAGCCCCGTCAGCTCGTCAAGCACGCGCTGAGCCGAAGGGGATTTGCATACGACAACTCCACGGTTGTTGAGTGCATGCGCCACCTGATAGGCAAATGGCTCTTCAAGATGCAGGCATTCAACCAGTTCGTGCTGCTTAAAGAGGGCTTCGGGTGTTCCTTCAAACGCAACGCGGCCGTCGTCTAAGGCAATAACGTGATCAGCTGAAACCACTTCGTCCATGAAATGCGTTACGTGAACAATAGTCTTTCCAGCTGCACGGAGTATCTCGACAAGGCCCATGACGTTATTTCTATGCACAACGTCAAGAGCTGCGGAAGGTTCGTCAAGAATCAGGATTTGCGGTTTCATGACCAGCGCGCCCGAGATGGCCACGCGCTGCTGCTGCCCGCCCGAAAGCATCTGTGGATTTTCTGACGCAAACTCGGTGAGAGTGCCAAGTTCAATCTGCTGTTCTACCAGCGGTGTTATCTGATCACTGGGTACCTGAAGGTTCTCCAGACCAAAGGCAATATCGTCCGCGACCACGCTGCAGATAATCTGATCCTCAGGATTCTGAAAGACCAGCCCAAGCTGCGGACGAATGGTTTTGTACGCCTCAAAGTTTACTTGGCCGTCATTGACAACGGTGGTTCCCAGAAAGGTAACGGTGCCCTCGTCAGGCGCGGTAAGGCCAGAGAGAATTGAGGCCACCGTGGACTTGCCCGAGCCGTTTGCGCCAACAATACAGGTACGTTTACCTGCAGGAATAGAAAACGAGACGTGGTCTAAGGCAACTACGCCTTTTGCGTGCACAAAGGTCACGTCTAAAAGCGTTGCGGCTACAGGGAGGTCCTGAGTTTGTGCAGCGCTTTCAGACGTGTATGTATCTGGGGAGTTGTCGAGCAGACTACTCACCGTTTTTGATGCTCTCAAAAAGTGAGGTAGCCGAGCGCATAATCACAACAAAGATGATGCTGTTGACAGCAACCTTTACCACGTTGAAGGGGAGAAGAGCAGGGACAATCAGTCCGCTTACTGCCTCCACGCTCATGCCGGTGTAGATTGGGGTAACTACAAGGTTGCCCAGAATGCATGCGACAACGCTGACAACGCTGCCCACAATCAGGGCAAGCACCAGCTGCTTGATCTTCTCGGAACGGTTGTACACAATCAGCGAGACAGGCAAAACATAGGTAAGCGTTGCCAGAATTGCCATGATAGTGCCGTAAATTCCGGACTCCGTAGTGAGGTGCAGAAGGTAGGGAAGCACCGAGACAATCGCGCCCGCGGCAGGACCAAAAGCTACGCCTGCAAGCAGGGCAAAGACGCCCGATGGATCGTACTTCAAAAATGTCACGCCTGGGATCAGGGGGAACTGAAGCACCATGGTGCTGATTGCAGCAGCTGCACAAAGCATGGCGAGAATAGCGATTCTCTTGGTAGACCAGCCGTTAGAAGATGCGGTTGTTGCGTGGGTTGAGTGGGATGAAGCCATAAAAGTCTCCGTTTCTGACATCCGGACTGTACCGTTGGTCCTGGACTTTAACCAGGTTAACCGCATTTTGCGGGTCGCGGACTTGATGGCTTATAGAGCTTGGTTGTTACAAACCCTGAAGCTCGGCCACCTTACCACCAGTAGGTAATTGCAACCATTTCTGAAACATATCGATACGTACTATAGCAGAGTTAACAGCTGATAACACGTAAAACAGGATGGACATTTATTCGATAGAAACGAGAGATAAGCCCAAAATAACCCGATAGAAACCTAAAAACATTTTGCGACATTAGGCGTTTATCTTCCTCGACTCCACGTTTTTCTCGCTTGCGATAAACTATAAAAAGTAACTTACTAAGGAGCGTGTTACATGTCTGAAAGTGGCTATGACTTACAAAGCCTGGCCGGAAAGCTTTGCTCGATTGTTGGAGAAGAGAATGTCCTGGTAGACGAGCCAATGAGCGAGCACACCACTTTTAAAGTGGGTGGACCCGCGGATCTCTATGTCATCCCTGATGACCCCGATGAGGTTAAAGAGATTCTCCTTGCAGTTAAAGATGCAGAAGCTCCTTATTTTATTCTTGGCTACGGCTCTGACCTGCTTGTTTCTGATGCGGGATATCACGGCGTCATCATTGCTATTGCCGATGGTCTCACCGGCGTAAGCATCGACGATACCGAGATGACCTGCCAGGCTGGCGTCGGACTCAAAGAGGCGTCCGAGATGGCCTGTGAGCTGGACCTTTCTGGACTGGAGTTTGCCTGTGGCATCCCAGGTTCTGTGGGCGGCGCATGCTTCATGAACGCAGGCGCTTACGACGGCTGCATCGCTGACGTGCTCAAATCCGTCCGCGTTCTTCTCGCCGACGGCACCTTTGCTACGCTGGACGCATCCGAGCTTGACCTGGGTTATCGTCACAGCAGAATCGCTGATGAAGGCATGATTGTGCTTTCTGCCACGTTTAATCTTCATCGCGCAGATGGCGAGAAGATCCGTGAAAAGATGGAAGAGTTCACGCGTGCGCGCGAGGAGAAGCAGCCACTTGAGCTGCCTTCCGCTGGTTCAACTTTTAAACGTCCCGAGGGTCACTTTGTAGGCAAGCTTGTTACCGACGCTGGTCTTAAGGGCTATCGCTTTGGTGGCGCCGGTGTTTCCGATAAGCATGCTGGTTTTGTGGTAAACTACGACAACGCTACCGCTGCTGAGGTTCATGCGGTTATTGAACACGTTCAAGCCGAGGTCAAGCGTCAGTTTGATGTCGAGCTTCACCCAGAGGTAAGGTTCCTCGGGGAGTAGTGAGACGCGGCTCACACCCATCCGTGACGGATTACACGCGTCCGCACGGCGCTGTCGCGTCCGTACACAAATCGCTACGATAACTCCGCAAGAAAATGAGGAAGTCCGTCGGTAGAAATCGGCTCCTCCATGCCCGCGACAAGAGGACGCAGGTAGGTTAGGGCGGCATCGGTGACATTGAAGCCGTCCTTGGAGATCATTTCTCGAGGTACAAGCTTTACCTTGTTAGCAACGTCGGCGACAGGGGTCGTGCGAATATCTGTAGCATAAGGCGTATCTGAAGTTCGCTGCACGCCAACCATAACACCCGTTTTACCTTGGAGAACAGCTTTAATTCCTGCGGAGCCCAGCGCCTCAGCCTCGTCCAAGTCAATCCTGCTAGCAGCATGCGAAGCGCAGCGCTGCAGCGTATTGAGCTCAATGCCGCGAGACTTTACGCCTAGCTGATCCTTGGCTAGCTGCGACAAGTATTGAGCCGTTCCGGACTGTGCCGCGAGGTGGCCAAACGTGTCAATTGAGACGGACTTTGCATCAAAAAGGAAACTACCATCCGCGTGATGGACGCCCTCGCTGACAACTACAATCACGTTGTTTTTCTCGCGAAGTCGCTGTTCAATGGCAGAAAGTAGTGCGTGTTCATCAAGCGGAATCTCAGGTAGAAGGACAAAATCTGGGGCGGTTCCGCAAATATCTTGCGCCAGTGCACCAGCCGCCGTGAGCCAGCCTGCGTCGCGACCCATGGCTTCGATAAACGTGACGTTTTTGCTGTTGTAGACGCCGCCGTCGCGGGTGAGCTCGGCGGTTACGGACGCAACGAACCGCGCCGCGCTGCCAAAGCCAGGGGTGTGATCGGTGCCCTCGAGGTCGTTATCGATGGTTTTTGGCACGCCGACGACGCAAACAGGGCTTTCGACCTGGGCAAAGTATCGAGACAGCTTGTCTGTGGTGTCCATGGAATCGTTTCCGCCAATGTAGAGCACGGCGTCTACCTGGTATTTCTTGAGCTGCGCATAAATCTGCTGGTAGATAGGGGAGATGGCTGCGGATTCAGAGATCGAGCAAGTGGCAGGATTAGGCTTAAGCTCCGGTAGCTTAAAGCGACAGCTACCCAGCCAGCTCGATGGCGTTTTTCTTAGGAGCTGGAGGTTCTTCTCTCCAGGATTTGTGGGGGCTTGGTTGAAGGATCCTGATTCAGATGCTGTAAGTCCAAGTGCTTCCACCAAGTCAACGACGTTACCCTCAAGAAACCCCTGGATTCCGTTGCGCATCCCGAGCACTCGGAGACCCTGGGCGTGAGCTGCGCGAACAACGCCTGCGAGCGACGCGTTAATTGCGGCGGTTGGCCCACCCGACTGTCCGACCAGGATTGTGCGAATTGCGTGCTCTGTTGTGTTGTGCATGGGCACCTCGAATTCTTGAGAGTTGATGTTTCAAGTATAACCGCGGCAGGCAGCTGCGGTGCTGTTATATCGACTGACGGAAAATCCTCAAAAAACTGCAGATAAAACCAGGCTCAATAGCCCTAATACATCGTGGAGCATCTTTGGTTATAGGATTTGAATTTAATCACGTACGCTCAATTCACTATTATGCATAATTTCTATCTGATATACATAATTATGAATGAAGATATATCAAAGATTTAATTACCCTAAATTTCAGAGTTAAGCAAACACACCTATGTCGGATAATCTGCAAAATCAGGGATAAAAAACACATCTAATAACGATATTCTGCATGAGATAAGCGTTTTGCACGAAATGTATATGCATTTTCAGCAGATTATCCGACATAGGTGTGTTTGGGCGTTTCAAACTAGACGCGGGTGCGCCTACGGGATCCTTGCACCTGCTAGAAACATCGGACGTGGCGAGAAACCCGCAGTTCACGCAGTCGTTCCCAGACCCACACTCGCACCCGTTCCCAGACCCGCACTCGCACCCGGACCCGCACCGCCCCCGACGTTCGTGCCGCAGCGCCCGCGCAGCACCCGCGCGCACAAAAAAGCCGCACCTCAAATGAGATGCGGCTTCGTAGCTTCTAGCAGCCTAAACGGCGTTGCAGCTCGGTCGAGCCGGGCGTGCACCGTCTAGCGTGCAACCTGCGGGTTTAGCGAAGGTTGTAGAAAGCGTCCATGCCCAGGTACTCAGCGCCGTCAGCAAGGTCGTCCTCGATGCGGAGAAGCTGGTTGTACTTAGCAACACGCTCGGTACGAGCAGGTGCACCAGTCTTGATCTGACCAGCGTTGGTTGCAACAACAAGGTCAGCAATGGTGGTGTCCTCGGTCTCGCCGGAACGGTGGGAGACAACTGCGGTGTAACCTGCGCGCTTAGCCATCTCGATAGCCTCGAGGGACTCGGTCAGGGTACCAATCTGGTTGACCTTGATGAGGATGGAGTTACCAGCGTGAACCTCAATGCCCTTCTTCAGGCGCTGAGTGTTGGTAACAAAGAGGTCGTCGCCGACGAGCTGGATCTTCTTGCCCAGACGCTGGGTAAGGATCTTCCAACCGTCCCAGTCCTCCTCTGCAAGGCCGTCCTCGATGGAGACGATTGGGAACTTCTCAACCATTTCCTCGTAGTAAGCAACCATTTCCTCGGAGGTAAGGGAGCGACCCTCGCCCTTGAGGTCATACTTGCCGGTCTCCTTGTTGTAGAACTCAGAAGAAGCTGGGTCCATAGCAAAGCGGAAGTCCTTGCCAAGCTCAAAGCCAGCGGCCTTAACAGCCTCGGAAAGAAGCTCAAGTGGCTCCTCGTTGGACTTAAGGTCTGGAGCAAAGCCGCCCTCGTCACCAACACCGGTGTTGAGGCCCTGGGACTTCAGAGTGTCCTTGAGGGTGTGGTAAACCTGTGCGCACCAACGAAGAGCGGTGGTGAAGTCAGGAGCACCAACAGGCATAATCATGAACTCCTGGAAGTCAACGTTGTTGTCAGCGTGGACGCCACCGTTGAGGACGTTCATCATAGGAACAGGAAGAGTGTGAGCGTTTGCGCCACCGAGGTAAGCGTAAAGTGGAAGCTCAGCAGAAGCAGCTGCAGCGTGAGCAACAGCAAGAGAAACGCCGAGAATAGCGTTTGCGCCGAGGCGACCCTTGTTTGGAGTGCCGTCAAGCTTGATCATAGCGAGGTCAAGGCCGCGCTGATCCTCTGCGTCCCAACCAATGACGAGGTCGCGGATCTCAGTGTTGACGTGCTCGACTGCCTTCAGAACGCCCTTGCCCAGGTAACGGCTCTTGTCGCCGTCGCGAAGCTCTACAGCCTCGAACTCACCAGTGGAAGCGCCGGAAGGAACGATTGCACGACCAAAGGAGCCGTCGTCAAGAACAACCTCAACCTCAACGGTTGGATTGCCACGGGAATCGAGGACCTCACGTGCGTGAACATCAAAAATCTGGCTCATAGCTCACCTTTCTTTAGGTTTAACATTTTGCTGATTGCACAGACATAACTATTATACCCATTCTGTTATGAGGTGTGTATTGTAATTACACATACTATTTGGCTGGGCAGAGTTACTATTTGACCAGGAAGAGATAGTATTTGACCAGGCAGACGCGTTGCCTACCTGGTCAAAAAACTACCTGCAAAATTATCCAGAATTCTGCGAAATTATTAGGTAAATATATAAATTATTTCTGCGGATACACAACAACTAGCAGCATCTTGAACTCTTCTGGAGCCTGAAGTGCATGTGGATGGCCAAGTGGCATCACAATGGATTGACCAGTTTCAAGGTTGTAGACGTCTTCATCGATGGTGATGTTTGCGCGACCCTCAAGAATGGTGACAAATGCGTCGCCACCTGCACGATGGCTTGCAATCTCTTCGCCTGCTCCAAAGCCAAAGAGGGTGACACTGACAGCATCGTTTTGTGCAAGGGTCTTGCTGATGACCTGGCCAGGAAGGCATGCAACCTGGTCTTTAAGGGTTACTACAGTCTTTGCGTCGATGTTCTTCATGACACCAGGAATCAATTCTTCGGACATACTAACCTCCAACGGTAAATGTTATCGATAACTAGCATTTACCCGAACTAGCCGTCTTCAATCAGTAAATTTCCAAAAAATCGCAGGTAGAAATTGCTTTTTTTAAAGCAATTTGCTGAGCAGCGGAGTCATCTTTCCCTGAGAGACCACCATCACATGATGCATCGCACGTGACAGCGCGGTGTAGAGCCTACGGCGAGAAATTCCGTCTGCTTTATACACTTCTTCTTGTGCGTCGGCAACAATGACCTGATCAAACTCAAGGCCCTTTGCAAGCGCAAGGTCGAGAAGAACAACGCCCTTCGCAGGGAGGGAATCGTGGCTGGTGAGCACCTTGACCGCAGACCCTTCCAGCTGCTTGGCAAGCCAGCGAACACGAGATTTCTCGGTGCACACAATGGCGGTAAGCCCGTCAAACTCTTGCGCCTGCTCAATAAGGGACTTCATCGTCTGCAGGTATTCGTCACGCTCAGCATCTTTATCGTCAGCTACCACCTCAAAGAACTCAGGCTTTTTGCCACCGCGCTGAACAGAGCTTGTCTGGCCACGTTCTTCTTCGCTTAAAAGCGAGGTAAACAGCGCGGTAATCTCGGGAGAGGAACGATAGCTGGTCAGAAGTTTGCAGGTAGAAACGGCGCCCTCGCCGTGTGTTGCGCTAAAGATCTTCTCAATCTGCTCAAACGTTGCGGTGTCTTCCCAAATTGCCTGGTTAGAGTCGCCCAAAAGCAAAAAGTGCGCGCGCGAGAAGTACTTTCCTAGCACCATAAGCTGCGTTTCGGTGTAGTCCTGAACCTCGTCAATCATGACAAACTTGACGTTTTTCTCGCCAGCTCCTGTGATAAGAAGACGCAGGTAAACACATTCGGCGCCGCTTAGCGCAGAGGCGTTGAGCATGCGCATGCCAATGCGGTCGATGCGCAGCCAGGAAGCGGACTCGATGACCTCGTGCGCAGAGGCAAAGCGCCAGTTGAGGAACTCGCGGGTGCGCGCCAGGACTTCTTCCTCGTCGGAAGGGCTGATGGTGCGACCAAAGACCTCAAGCTGCTGTTCAACGTCAAGGGAGAGCATCTCTTCCTGGATCTCGTCGTTGTGAGCCATCTGGCCAAGTCTGCGCTCCAAGCGGGTGTGGAGCTCGTCTTTGGCAAGCGCAATGAGGCGCGGACCCACAGGGAATTGCGAGAACTTTGCCACGGAACTAGCCACTTGAGCTGGCTTTATAAGCGTGGTTCCCTCAACAGAGATGGCCTTGAAGTCGTCTTCATAGAGCTCAAGCGAGGCAAGTTGTTCCTCAAGCTTCTTCAGAGAATCGGGGTTGTTGTGGGCGCCCGAAGCGTGGTCGGCCAGACCCAACGCTTTGAGGAAAGAATCCCAGGTAAATACCTGTGGATTGTGCTCGCCCATGCTAGGCAAAACAGTGTTGATGTAGCGACCAAACATCTCGTTAGGAGTGAACAGGTACACCTGATCTGCGGTAAGTGTGATGCGCTGCTGGTAGAGAAGGTATGCAATACGCTGCAGCAAAACGGACGTTTTGCCCGAGCCTGCAATGCCGTTGACCAGCAGAACTGGTACGTCCTCGTGTCTGACCACAACATTTTGTTCGCGCTGGATAGTTGCGGTGATGGCCTGCAGCTTCTCGGTATGCTGACGCTTTAGGGCGGCAAGCAGCAGAGAATCTTCGATGGCGACCGTTGTGTCAAAGTAAAGGTTCAGCTTGTCGCGCGTAATGTCAAACTGTCGGCGAAGCTCCAGCTCAACCGTTCTTTTCTTGCCGTCTACCTGGTACGACGTAGTGCCCATCTCTTGGTTGTAATACGTCTCGGCAACGGGGCTGCGCCAATCAACAATAAGCGGTGTACGGTCTTTGTCCGTAATGCCCGCCGCACCAATGTATACATCGCGAGAAGGGCGTCCGGGTCGCATTTTGAGCGTGATCTTAGCAAAGTAAGGCTGCCTCAAAAGGATTTCAACGCGACCGAGTTTCTCGACAGTAAAATCGTGGTACTGGTTGTACGTATCAATAACGCTGTTGAGCGTCTCAATGGCCGCAAGGGTCTCGATGGTTTCGTCCGCTCCGCCAAAGTCCGGGCGGATTTCTTCACTCATCTGACGAAGGTCTCTAGCTGCATCTTTTTGCGTGGTGTTGAGCGTTGTGTCCAAATCCTCACGAATCTCAACAAGCTTTTGATAAACGTGGGAGAGGTGCTCTTGCTCTTGCTGGTGGATTGGATCCATGATGCTCCTAGATAGTTGCGTCTTCGATGCGGCGGCGCAACTCGTCAATGCCCAGGCCGGTCTCGGATGAGGTAATAATTGCCTGTTCAGGGGTGATGTGGAATGCCTTGCGCAGGGCGGCCGCGGCTTGATTTTGCTTGCCGCGCGCAATCTTGTCTGCCTTGGTAAACGCAACTACAAAGGGTAACTCAGCCTCTTGGAGAAAGTTGATCATCTGTAGGTCAAGCTTTTGAGCCTCGTGTCTGATATCAACAAGACTAATGACCAGGTTAAAGCTGCGTTCTTGCTCAAAGTAGCCGCCAATGAGGTCTGCCCAGCGCTGTTTTTCTTGGCGAGAAACTCGTGCAAATCCGTATCCAGGCAAGTCTACAAATTTGACGCCATCAACGTCAAAGAAATTGATATTTGCGGTTTTACCTGGGACGCTTGAAACTCGTGCGAGTTGTTTTCTACCAATTAGTTTATTTAAGAGGGAAGACTTACCCACGTTTGAGCGGCCCACAAAAGCCACCTCCGGGGTCTCTGGAGAAGGAAGTTGTGAAATTGCCCCGTATGATGCCTCATATCGTGCGGTTTCATACTTAAGACCCATGATGCCTCCCATTGCGCTTCAAAAACGTAAGGTATTATTTTAGCGCAAGTTGGGAGGCAGCTAACAATCCATTCATCCGTAGTGGGAGGAGCGGCATGATCTGTAGCTGGAGTGGTGAAACCTGTAGTGGGGGTGACGAAATCTGTAGCTGGAGTGGTGAAACCTGTAGTGGGGGGGTGGTGAAATCTGTAGCTGGAGTGGTAAGAATTGCTACAAAGACACTCGAATTCGTTTTTCTACAGGTAGACGAGAAACAAGCAAATCAAACGTCGTATCAGTAATTGGAGTTCTATAGATTTCTTCCCCTGTGAGATTTACTACATAAGGCACATGAAGAACATATGAAGTGTGCGGTTTGATGGCAATTCGCGAAGTGGTTATATTTGGCTGGGCAAGCGGCCAAAGGGAATTTTCATTTCCTAAATCGCAAATGTAATAAGTGTTGTTGGCTTGTGGAATTAAAACCGTGCCGAGAAAATCTATTCCTCCTACAGGCTCAGTCTCTTCTCTATCATTTTTAATTTCTATAGTGACATCAATCACACTTGTTTGATTGCCATGAGCATTGGGATATTGTGGCGTAATACCATGTTTTTCCAGGTAACCGTCATATGTGGTTAGGGCAATTTCAGTTATTCGTATTGAATATCCCTTTGTATTCTCGGAAGACGAATAATGAAAATTTCCGTCGAGGGGGACCCATTCTCCCATTTGATAAATCTCTTCGGGGATAGTTAGTGCATAGGTATTTACCCACCAAACTCTGTAGCCAAGGGCACAAACCAGTACAAAGCTTATGGCAATTGCGAATAATGGTAGTTTGCTTTTTAGTTTCATGATGCACGTCTTTGCACGTCGATTTTCTCGACAATTTTGCCGAGCTTCATTTTGTAAATTACATCGCAGACAACCTCTAAGAACTCAGCATCATGACTTGAGATGAGAAGTGTTGCGCCTCTTCCTCTTTGTTCAACAATGAGTTCCGTGAGCATATGGACACCGTCTTCATCAAGAGCGTTTGTTGGCTCGTCAAGAATAATTAAATCCGGTTGTTCAAAAAACGCCATGGCAATTCCTAAGCGTTGCTTCATGCCAAGGGAGTATTTCCTAACAGGTCTTTTGTCTGTAGGATCAAGTCCTACTTTTTCAATTGCAGCATCAATATCTTGCTCAGACGCGATTTGTTTTATTGACGAGAGAATCTCTAGGTTCTTACGACCGCTATATGAGCTGAGAAGTGCTGGTTTTTCTAGGAGCAGGCCAACACTTGGTGGGAAATCTATATCATCCCAGAGCTTTTTGTTTTCAATAGAAACATATCCTTGGGTAGGTTTAATGAGGCCACAGACCGCTCGCATAAGCATTGTTTTACCAGAGCCGTTTTGGCCTTCGAGACCAATTATCTTTCTCTTTTCTAGGGATAATGTGACATCCTTGAGAACAGTATCGTTTCCGATTTCTTTTGTTAGATGCTCAACTGAAATGTACGACATGTTTACTCACCGCCAAACTCTGCATTTTTAGTTCCGATGAGGCCAAAAATGTTTAAAAAAATGATTCCAACAAGAAAATATAAAGTTGCATACAAAAGGCTATATCCTTCTGGATTAAATGGAAGAAGTCTCGAAAAAGTCATTAATGTAGAGGGGAATGGAAGTTCAGGAAAAAACTCTCCTAAAACTAGTAGTGCTACGCTTAGTAATACAGCTAGTGAATTGTGAGTATAGAGTTTCATTACTTTGTAAATAAAGGAAAAGAACAAGAGACCAAGATAATAAATGCCGAGAAGAGCTAATACTTCTGGGGCTGTGAGTGAAAATTCTGTACCAGTTTGAACGGTATGGTAAATGAAGATATCCACATTTAGCGTAGCAATATCAGGGCTATTACCTGTACAAATAAGTAAGATAACGTATGTCATTATATAGACGGCAATCAAAAAGAGAGAAGATACGATTATATTTATATAGCTATAAATCCAAAATCTAGTTTTCTTCTCAAACCTTATCATGCGTTGAATAGAAAAATGTTCATTTGTGTCTGAGCTAGAAATAATGATTATGAGAAGAAAAGAGATGCAAAGCGCGGTCCACTCTACGTAGAGCGTGTGGGCAGAACCGAAGAATGTTGCGATAATCAAATCACCTAAAGAAAACGAATATCCTCCTTGTGTAATTAAGCTGAATTGTGCAAAAGAAGAAATAAACGCTGTACAAGATAACAACATCACAAAAAGCGCTGCTAGAAGATTTTTATGCATATCAAAAAGCTGAGTGAAGTTCTTTGAAATTTGATGTTTCATAGCAGATCACTCCTACAAGTCTTTTTGTAAGAAATGAAGATTACTAGTAATAGCAAAACAAAACAGAAGCAATAAAATCCAAGTTTTGTTGAAGCATATTCGGAACTTATCAACTGAAAGAAATTCAACTTAATGAATGCATTTTGCCCTACTTCTCTTAAGTGAGCAGAGGAAAGAATCGCTGAAAATTGGGAGCCTAAGAACGCTAATAGGTGAAGTAGAAAATAAGATACAAAAATTGCTTTAAACGTGGTTTTAGTTAAGCTGGCAAAAAGACAAACGGCGCAGGAGAACAGCCCTCCAATCATGAAGGCTAATATGGATAAAACAATGACATAAGCAAGAGGAGAGCTATAAAAAAGTCCTGAGAACAAAGAGTTCATTGAAACTGCGGTATATATCTCATCGTAAATTTTTGGTGTAGATAACGGTAAGAAACAGATTACAGCTAAAAAATTTAGGACAAGAGGCAGGGCCGAGCAAATCCCTCCAGAAATAAAGCTTACGTATAGTTTTATCCTGATAACACAAGCCTTTCTAATTCTAAGACATTGTTGTTCCAGCACTCCTTCTTTTGAATCGTTGCTTAGAATCCAAGCGGTTGGGATGGTTACTAAAAGTGGCCATAAGAGATAGTACAGTCCACTGTAAAATTCTCCGATTCGTGTTGGGATCCAAGCGGTATAAGCAGAAACAAGAGAGAGTAAAGTGTTATAAGAAAGATGATTTCCCTGTTGATAGGTCACTTCTAAGATATCTAATTCAAGCTGTATTTCATTCCAAGCGGCAATTATTGCAATACAGGCGCCAATTGCAACACATGCCCAAAATAATGGGTTATAGGTAAGCTGTCGCTTAAATTCAGACTTGAACAATGAATTCATAGCAAACACCTACTTATCACTTTTTAATGCAGACTGTATATCAACTAACTTTGCGTTTGAATAAATTCCTCCCATATCTGCCAGATGAATAGAAGTAATATCTCTCATCTCTTCTGGAGATAGTACAAAGGCAAGTTTGACGTCACATTCATCTCCTGCATTAATCCAAAAATATCCTTTTTCTTTTTCCACTTCCGAACTGCTAATTCGGGCATTTTCAGGTGTGATTTGGGACATGAAAATATCGTGTCCTTCGGCATTAATTGAGTAGCTAGAAAGTAATATAGAGCTCATCCCGTTTGGGGTGCGTTTTTGAACAGCATCTATGTTTTTAAAATGAAGCGTATAGACTAGATACAAGCTATTTGCATTTTCCGGTGCTGACGAATGGTTAAGTGCTTCAGAGGTAAATCCTGCTTCGTCTATAGAATGATAAAGGGTTACGTCTGTTACCGTTACCTCTATTGTACCAATCCATGGTAAATAAGCCCCAAAAGGAGTCTCAGCTGGATTACCTCCTTCTTGATCAAGTCCAGTTAGTTGTACAGTATCGCCAATTTTATAAGTTTCCGAGGCCTCGTTTTGCCTTTGTGCAACTTGTTGTGCAAAAAATTCTTCTTGTGCCTGTTTTTGGGCAAGACTATAAAAATAAAGTAGCCCTGCAATGGTGACACAAGCAATCAATACTGCCAAAGAACGAGCCTTTTGGGGAAGTTTATTTGTTTTTAAGCTTAAGTTTCTAGAATCGTGAGAAAACATAATAAACCCCAGATGACCTCGATAAATCTACTACACGAGTCGGGACTCCATACGCCCTTCACTATGTTTTTCTTCGGTCTTTATCCTATTGCTGTAGAGGAGTAGTTGCCGGCTCTCTTACCTTAATTCTATTCCTATAGGCATCATTGTTACGTCTTTTACTGTGAACGGTATCTTTTTATCGGTTAATAAATAACATATTCAATAACCATTATTTATTAAAAAGAATCGCCACAGCTGGATAGCTTTCAATTTAGTTAATAAAGCATAAAGAACACTTAAAACAACTAACTTCTTTATAGACCCTTTACACCCATGTAACTGCCTGGCAGCAGCGCTTGAGCGCGTCAATGTAGAGCTCACCAAAGGGCGAGAGGCTCTTCTCGTCGTGGGTAACGTAGCCAACTTCCATGTAATCATCAACAGCTAGAGGAATTGCAACAATGTTGGGGCCATTGAGCTCCTCGTTAATAAGACCGGTGCTGATGGTGTAACCGTTCAAGCCAATAATCAGGTTGAAGATAGTGGCGCGGTCTCGGACCATGATGTCCTTATCGCGATCAAGTGTTGCCAGAAGTTCCTCGGAGAAATAGAACGCATTGTGCTCACCCTGCTCGTACGAAAGGCGAGGGTAGGGGGCAAGATCGTTGAGTGTTACCGAGGAGCGCTTTGCCAGTGGGTTATCTTTTCCCACAAAAACGCTTGGCTTGCATTTAAACAATGGCGAGAAAACCAGGCCCTGGTCCTGCAGCGTTTTTCTAATAACGCGCTCGTTGAACGAGTTGAGGTAGAGAACGCCTACCTCACTTCTCAGTTTGGAGACGTCTTCAATAATCTCGTAGGTTTGCGTCTCTCTAATACGGAAATCGTACTTTGAACCGCCATGCTCTTTAATCAGGTTGACAAAGGCCTCAACGGCAAAGGAATAGTGCTGGCAAGAAACACAAAAGCGCTGCTTAGCGGGGGCAGTGCCCAGATAGCGCTCTTCGATGAGGTCAGTCTGCATGACAACTTGCCTGGCATAACTCAAAAACTCCTCGCCATCTGCGGTAGGCTCAACACCCTTGCTGGTCCTGTTAAAAAGGGAGATTCCCAGCTCGGCTTCAAGCTCTTTGACTGCGCTACTTAAGGTAGGTTGCGAGATAAAGAGCTGTTTAGCTGCGGCGTTAATAGTGCCTGCCTTAGCAATTGCAAGAACGTATTTAAGTTGAGTCAGAGTCATAAGTCAGGTTTCTACGCAGAGGTTTTTCTCGCCTTATTTAACGCCATACTGCTGGTAGTAGACGTCAATGGCGCTCTTCAAGGTGTCGTCGATAATAACTTTGCCGTCAACCTCGTTGTTGTAGAGGGCCTCGGTAACCTCATCCATGGAGACAATGGCTGCGGTTGGCATGCCCCAGCGCTCAGAGACTTCCTGAAGAGCTGCAACCTTTCCGCCCTTGCCAACCTCCATACGGTTGAGCGAGACAATCAGACCAACTACCTCGATATTTGCAATAGAAGTAATCAGAGGATAGGTCTCTTCAATAGACTTGCCAGAAGTGGTGACGTCTTCAACCATAACTACTCTCTTGCCGTCTTTGAGCTCTGCTCCTAGAAGCATGCCGGCGTCGGCGCCGTGATCTTTTGCTTCTTTTCTGTTGGAGCAGTACTGAACCTGCTTACCGTAGAGCTCATTGATGCCCATTGCAGTGATAACGGAAAGGGGGATGCCCTTGTATGCAGGACCAAAGACTACGTCAAAATCCAGGCCAAAGTTGTCGTGAATAGCGCGAGCATAATAAAGACCCAGCTTGTGGAGCTGCTCGCCAGTGACATAGGCGCCTGCATTCATGAAGAAAGGAGATTTGCGACCACTCTTAAGCGTAAAATCACCAAATTTAAGTACGTTGCTCTGGACCATAAACTCAATAAATTCGCGCTTGTAGTCTTCCATGGCTTCTCCTTTAGCAGGCCTTTTGAGGTGGCAGCACTTTGTAGGTATGTTCTACTGCACTAGTTTAGCCGAATTGCAGATATGTGTTTTAGGGCGCGGTCTTTTATGGTGCGCCGGCTTGGCTGTGTGAGATTAGCGTAAATACCGCCAGATATATAAAAGTGAGCGTTTGCCATGTGGTTATGCGGTATTCTAAATAGATATTTGTTCGTCTCGCAGGATAGACCTGCAGAACGCAGGAAAAGCCTGCAGAGTGAGTTACAAGGAGGGTATGCCCGTGGAGCGCATCACGATTTCTGCATTGTACGCAGATGCAGAGCAACTTGGTGGCCAAAAAGTTACCGTGGCCGGCTGGGTACGTTCAGTAAGGGATATGAAGAATTTTGGCTTCGTCACACTTAATGATGGTAGCTGCTTCAAAGACCTACAGGTTGTTATGAATCGTGAGAACCTTGGCAATTACGAGGAGGTTGCTTCCTGTGGCGTTGGCGCTGCTCTGATTATTCAGGGCGTCCTTGAGCTTACCCCTGATCGCCCACAGCCTATTGAGCTACAGGCTCAGACCATTGTGATTGAGGGACCATCCAGCCCAGATTATCCAATGCAGAAGAAGCGCCAGTCTCTTGAGTACCTTCGTACGCAACAGCACCTTCGTCCTCGCACTAACATGTTCCGTGCAGTTTTCCGCATCCGTTCTGTAGCTGCCTTTGCCATCCACCAGTTCTTCCAGGATCGTGGCTTTGTCTACGTGAACACCCCAATCATCACTGCATCCGATGCTGAGGGCGCAGGCGAGATGTTCCGTGTTACTACACTTGATTTGAACAACGTTCCACGTACCGAGAAGGGCGATGTTGACTACTCAAAGGACTTCTTTGGTCAGTCTTCTCACCTCACCGTTTCTGGTCAGCTTCAGGCAGAGAACTTTGCTATGGCCTTTGGTGACGTGTACACTTTTGGTCCAACATTCCGCGCAGAGAACTCCAACACACGCCGCCACGCTGCAGAGTTCTGGATGATTGAGCCAGAGATGGCTTTCTGTGATCTTGCACAGGACATGGATGTTGCAGAAGAGATGCTGCGCTACGTTATTGCATACGTTCTTGAGCACTGCCCAGATGAGCTTGAGATGCTTAACAAGTTTGTGGATAAGGGTCTGCTTGAGCGTCTTAACCACGTTGCAACTTCCCAGTTCTCTCGCGTCTCTTACACCGAGGCAATTGAGATTCTGCAGGAGGCAGTAAAGGCTGGTCAGAAGTTTGAGTACCCTGTTGAGTGGGGCATTGACCTTCAGACTGAGCACGAGCGCTACCTCACCGAGCAGCACTTTGGAAAGCCAATCTTTGTTACTGATTATCCCGCAGAAATCAAGGCCTTCTACATGCGTCTTAACGATGATGGCAAGACTGTTGCTGCAGCTGACTGCCTTGTTCCAGGCATCGGCGAGATTATTGGTGGCTCACAGCGAGAAGATCGTCTTGAGCTTTTGGAGAAGCGCATTGTTGAGCTTGGCATGAACCCCGACGATTACAAGTATTACTTGGATCTTCGTCGTTACGGCTCTTGCACCCATGCTGGCTTTGGTCTTGGCTTTGAGCGCCTTGTTATGTACCTCACTGGTGTGGACAACATTCGCGACGTTATTCCTCACCCTCGTACCGTTGGCAACGCTGACTTCTAAGATTGCAGGTCACAGGCGGTGTGGCGGAGCGCGGTTGGTGCGCTAACTTTACCGCCACAGTTGCCAAGTCTTTCAAGTTGGATTTTTGCGTGCAGATTATGCATAGCCGTTATGCAAAAACTGCATAGCAGAGATGCGAGATAAAAAGTTTTTCTCGCCATATACCGATATATTTGCCCGTTGGCAGTAAAAATAGGACGTCCGTGCAAAATTGCGCGGGCGTCCTATTACGCTATAAGAAGCAGTTTTCTGCAGATGACCAGCGGAGGTAAACATGGTAAAGACTTTGGTTCTTGTTAGACATGGTGTATCTGAACGTGGCTCTGAAGACATGAGTCGAGAGCTCACGCGTGCTGGTCAGAGGGCTTTATCTGCCAATTATCCTCATATTTTTGGTTTGTTGGGACCAGAGGGTGAAGAGGCTGAGATTTGGACAAGTCCCGCTCTTCGCGCGCTTGAGACTGCAGAGATTGTGGCAGAGGCTCTGGATGCAGAAGGTCTAGAGATTCATGACTCCCTTTACGATCAAGATCTTCCTGCACTTCAGGCAGAGCTTGAGCACGCTGATGCAGGAACGCTTATTCTTGTTGGTCACGCCCCATTTTTGGGTTATGTTGCAGAGACTCTGCTGGGATTTGAACTTCCGCTGACAAAGGGCGCTGTGTGCGCTATTGACGTACGTGGTTCGCTTTGTAACCAACAGAAGTGTGTCTGGAAGCAGCTTGGAGATGTTCGCGAGCCTCACGGTAAGCTTCTTTGGCTGGTCAGTGGTCCTTCAACTCAGCCTTGGGAAACGCTTGACGCTCTTGATGAGGCATGCGCTCATGCAGCAACCAATCTGGAAGATGCATACACAGAGTTCCGCGCTCATCCAGAAGATCCTGCGGTAATCGCAGCATTTAGGTTTGCTCTTAGAGGAACCCAGCTGCTTACCAAGTTCTTCTCGCCACTTCTTAATGAGGAAGCAGTTGAGATTGCTGAGCCTGTTTATAGGCTGATGCTTGGTGCAACTACACGTCTTCGTGAGATTGACGGCTTTTCTGATACCGTTGCAGATTTGATGGAGTCTGGAGAGCTTTCTCAGGGCTCCAAGCTGGTCAGCGCTGTAGAAGCAGCTCGCGAGTCTGAGCGCGATCGCATTTGCGAGGGTCTGCGCAAGAAAGCTGTCCGTCGCAGTCTGCGCTGTGCGCTGGATGAGCTCTTTGAGCCTGCATGGTCAGATGCAGTACTAAAAGATGGCCTCTCGTTTGAAGACATTAGCAGCCGCTTTGATTACATGCTGGAGACTATTGATGCGCGCCTCTTTGGTCTGGATATGACTAGCTTCTCTGAGGTGCACCATGCAAGGCGAGAAGTTCGTGAAGTTGAGCACATTCTTTTCCACCTCAGTGATATGCTGGGCGAGAAACGCGCAAATTACACCCAGATTATGCAAGACATTGACTCTGAGCTCAGCACTATTTGCACAGCTCAGCGTAATATTTCTCTGGTCAAAGAGTGGAAAGATTCTATGGACTTCAGAGATGTTACCTCAGACCTCGCAATTGTTTCAGAACATGAAAAAGTTTTGATTGAGCGTGTGATTGAAGGTAGAGAGACTAGTATCCTAAGGTAATCACATAGTCCACGTTTGGAGCGCAGAGACGTTTGCGCGGCGTGGATGATGATTATGAGGGAGGATGCTATGTCTGAGAGCATCGAGACTCGCTGCGTACAGGGCGGTTATCAGCCTGGTTGCGGTGAGCCTAGGCAAGTGCCTATCATTCAATCAACCACGTTCAAATATGACGAGTCGATGCAACTTGGAGAGTTGTTCGACCTCAAGGCTGCGGGTTATTTCTATTCTCGTCTTCAAAATCCAACGCTTGATAATGTAGCTTCAAAGATTTGTGCGCTTGAGGGCGGTACGGCTGCAATGCTGACGTCTTCTGGTCAAGCCGCAAACTTCTTTGCCGTCTTTAATATTGCTGAGGCTGGAGATCATTTTATCTCCCTGTCTACCATTTATGGCGGCACCTTTAACCTGTTTGCTATCACTCTTAAGAAGATGGGTATTGAGTGTACGTTTATCTCACCAGATGCAACTGACGAGGAGATTAACGCAGCATTCAGACCAAATACAAAGTGCGTCTTTGGTGAGACTGTTGCAAACCCTGCACTGGTTGTTCTTGATATTGAGCGTTGGGCAAAGGCTGCTCATGATCATGGTGTACCTCTGATTGTTGACAATACTTTTGCCACACCTGTGAACTGCCGTCCTCTTGAGTGGGGAGCAGATATTGTGACCCATTCAACAACCAAATATATGGACGGTCACGGCTCTGCTGTTGGCGGTGCCATTGTTGACGGTGGCAACTTTGACTGGGCTGCTCACGCAGATAAGTTCCCAGGTCTGACTCAGCCTGACCCTTCATATCACAACCTTGTGTATGCAGATACCTTTGGTAACGGTGGCGCCTTTATTACTAAGGCAACCGTTCAGCTTATGCGTGATTTTGGTTCCATTCAGTCACCACAGAACGCTTTCTATCTTAACCTTGGCCTTGAGTCTCTGCACGTTCGTATGGCTCAGCATTGCAAGAATGGCCAGGCAGTTGCCGAGGCGCTTGTAAACAATCCTAAGGTTGCGCACGTAAGCTACCCTGGTCTTCCAGGCGATAAATACTACGAGTTGGCTCAGAAGTACCTGCCAAACGGTTCTTGCGGTGTTATCACTGTTGACGTTGCAGGTGGTCGTGAGGCTGCCGAGAAGTTCCTGGGTAACCTCAAGGTATTCTCCATTGCTACACACGTTGCAGATGCTCGCTCTTGCTGCTTGCATCCAGCTTCTTCAACGCACCGTCAGCTTACTGACGAGGAGCTTGTAGCAGCAGGTATTACCCCAGGTACTGTGCGCTTGAGTTGTGGTATTGAGGGCACCGAAGACCTTATCAACGACGTCGAGCAGGCACTTGCTGCGCTGTAGTTAGACGCTCTATAACCGCTCATGTTTATGGCGAGAAGATCTTGGAATCAGAAGATCTTCTCGCCATGTTTTTGTGAGGAGTAAGTTGTTGCGCGGAGCTGGGAGAGCGCGGGCTATTGAGCTCGAGAGATAGATTCTGGGTCCACATGCTCTTCTGGGCTGGAGAGCTCGGACGCTGCAAGCTCTGCCTCGGTGAGCTCTGCATCGGTGAGTTCGGAGTCCTCTTCCTGAGTGCCATCGGATACAGCATCAGCGCCATCAACACCGTCTGAATTCACACCTTTGAAATGCTTGCGATAGATGTGGATGAGGCAGCCAACAGAGAGCAGTGCTGAGAGTATATTGGACACAACTGACACGTACCAAAGTGCGTCCAGACCAAATGGCTTCAGTATCAGCAGTGAGCTGATAGGGAAGATAAGTGCCATAAAGATGCTCAAGAGATTGGAAATCTTTGTCTGCTTCAGAGCAATGGCAAGACTCTCGGTGCACATGGTAATCCAGCTAAAAATGAAGATAAAAGCATGAATGCGCATAGCTGGGATGGCCATGTTGAGCAGCTCTTGCGTTCCTTCAGGCAGGTAGAGTTTGACCAAGAACTCCGAGAAGAAGAACGAGACGCAGAAGGCAAAGATGCCAATAATAATGCCTGTGGAGAAAATGTACTTCTCGATAGCAAGCACTCGATCTTTTTTCTTTGCGCCCCAGTTGTAACCAATGGCTGGCTGCATGGCGTCGGCCTGGCCATAAATGAGTGGCTGAATAAGGCCGCCGGAATAGAGGAGCACGCCGTAAGAAGCAATGGCAATATCTCCGCCAAGACTCAGTAAGGCAGCGTTCATCAGCAGGGAATAAATCCTGCTTGAGATGTTCTGCATAAAGATAGGGAAGCCGTTTACAAAGATTTCTTTGATTTGCGTCCAATTAAAGTGTGGCTTTACAAACTTAAGGATTTGCTTGTTGCCAATAAAGGGCCAGATGCCATAAAGGGACGAGAAGGTAATTGAGATGCAGTAACCCAGCGCTGCGTACTCAACGGATAATCCCAAAACACCTAAGAAGTAGTACTCAAGCACGGTTCCCAGAATTGCGGAAATAAAGGCAATGCTGGTAGAGCGCCTAATTTTGCCACAGATCTTAAGGAAGTTATCAACGGCGTATGAGATGCACATTACCGGCAAGAAAAGGGTCCATACACGCAGGTAAATGGTTCCTTGTTCGGCAATCTTTCCTTGAGCACCCATAAGTGCTAGAACGTTTGGCGCAAAAAAGTAGAAGAAAATGCCGCTGATAACACCAGTGGTAACGAGCATGATAAAAGCAATGGTAAAGATGTTATTGGCTGTCTGGTGATTTTTCTTGCCGTGCTCAACGGCAATGACCGCAGAGGCTCCAACGCCAATAAGGTCGGCAACAGCAAAGCAGAGAATAACCAGTGGAATGGCAATGGTAACCGCGCCAAAGGAATCCTGACCCAGATAGCGTCCAACAAGGATTCCATCTGCAGTGTCGTAAAGCATCGACGCAAGCATAGCAATAGCACCCGGAAGGGCTGCTCGTAAAAATAATTTAAATGGTGGTGTTTCCGCAAAAAGCTTATTCGATTCCATACTTCTCCTCGATTAGTGGTGGAACATGTCAGACAAACTCGTGGTGTGGACATGTGACACGCTCACGAGAAGATTAAAAAAGCATCGAACAAGCCTCCTTACATACCTGCAGGTACACGGACAGTTGCACATACTAACACAGCAAAGTAGCTAATGCTATGATTTATTTGAACATTTTGGACAAGTGTGAGGATTTTTTGTGTCAGTGGAACAGAAAAAAGATATCGGTGCTGAGATCGCCAAGCTGGCTAAAAATTCAAAGGTAGAAGAGCTCTCTAAAAAGGTCACTGAGGCATCCTCTGAGCTGGCAGAAAACGTTTCTGAAGTAGCACAACGTGCCGAGAAAATCCTTGTAGTTGGTGAAGATGAGCCATTGGAGCGTCCTGCGTCTGACCGAGTCAAAGCTACTATTCCTAGAACCCCTGCTCAACATATTTTACGTATCGTTTCAATTGTATTGATTATCTTGGGCGCGGCAGATGTTTTAACTACAACTGGATCTCTTGTTTCAACTTTTATGGGCTTACAGCCTGCAGTTCCTTTGGAGAGGCTTGAGTTTAGTGGCGTGTATTTTACGTTTAGCAATAACGTACTTCTGGGTTATGTATTTGTACTTCTTATTGGTATGTTGCAAGTTATTACCTCAATATTTGGATTACGTGCCGCCAAAGACTCATCAAAAGTTGAACCATACAGATTTCTTTGCTATCTGATTGGCTTGATTATTCTGGTAGGAATTTTATGGGCCTGGGGTAGAGGAGAGTTGATTATTCTTGATCCCTTTGTTCAACTTAATACTATAGTTTACGTGGTAATTTGTTCAAATCTTGCGGATAAAGTAAAGAAGGAGCATGACCAGGGTATCGTGGGAACTACATATTGGCGCTCTCGTCATCAGCGAGTTCTTCATTTCTTTTCGCTGGTCTCTATTGCATTGAGCGGAATTGCACTTTTTCTAGTTCTGATTTTGCTTGGATTGCATGATTTTTCTAGAGTTGTAAATCAACCAGTTTTAGATACGGTTAATCAATTCCTTGAACAACAGGGAATCCTTACCATTTTCTTGGTGACACTTGGTGCGGCATTTTCTCTTATTGCAGGTCTTTTAGCTCTAAAGGGTTCAAATGATGCCCGATTTATTAGACCGTATATTCTTGCGGTTACCGTTATCGTTCTGTTTGACATAGTAAGAATTGTCTTTACAGCATTAACACAGGGCATCCCTGCCGTAAACAGCCAAGATATCTTTGAGTTGGTTTATAACGCCACGGGATGGTACTTGGCTATTCGTATTGAAGCAGGACTTCCTAATAGCTATGGTCTACGCTTGTGGAAGAAGATTTGTTCCAATGCGTAGCATGTAAAAAGCAATTGCTTGCAAAAAGCCTCTGTATCTGAACTGCCTCCCATTTCTTAGACACAAAAAATAGGAGGCAGTTCAAAACACACCTAAGTCGGATAATCTGTTAAAAAGACGTATACATGACGCAGAAA